>Ga0209902_100206_pt1 | contig 95240 bp, 79 predicted proteins | sample FECB27metaG_FD_188304 | JGI IMG/M metagenome (GOLD analysis project Ga0209902, IMG submission 188304) | Cyanobacterial communities from the Joint Genome Institute, California, USA - FECB-27 (SPAdes) (version 2) | ecosystem: Environmental > Aquatic > Thermal springs > Hot (42-90C) > Microbial mats... | reverse complement strand
GTCAGCTGGAAGTTCGGCTTCCGCTTCTTCGGTGGAATCAAAGCGTAATGGCCTCGGTCGAATTCCAGAACGTCACCAAGAGCTTCGGCACCTTCAATGCCGTCTCGGACATCAGCTTCAAGGTCGCGGACGGGGAGTTCATCTGCCTGCTCGGCCCATCGGGCTGCGGCAAGACCACCAGCCTGAGGATGATCGCCGGGCTCGAAACCCCGAGTTCGGGCAAGATCATGATCGGGCCCGATGACGTGACCCACCTCCACCCCAAGGATCGGCAGATCTCGATGGTGTTCCAGGATTATGCGCTCTACCCGCACATGAACCTCGCCGACAACATCGCTTACCCACTGAAGGTGCGCGGCGAGAGCGTCGAGAAGCGGCACAAGCGGGCCAAGGAAGTGGCAGACGTCTTGAAGATCGGCGACCTGCTCAACCGGCTGCCGAGCCAGATCTCGGGCGGGCAGCAGCAGCGCACTTCGCTGGCGCGAGCGCTGGTCTATCCGAGCCGGGTGTACCTGTTCGACGAACCGCTCTCCAACCTCGATGCGAAGCTGCGGCTCGAAGCGCGCGGCTTCCTCAACCACCTGCAGCGCGACATGGGGATGACGGCAGTCTACGTGACGCACGACCAGGCGGAAGCCATGGCGCTGGCGACGCGAATTGCGGTGATGGATCGCGGCCGGATCGTGCAGTTCGCGCCGCCGATCGAGATCTATCGCCGGCCGGCGACAACGTTCGTGGCGAATTTCGTCGGCAACCCGCCGATGAACATGATCCCGGTCGAAGGCACGATCGAGGGCGAGCGGCTGCAGCTGCGCGCACACGGAGTGCTGGTGCGGAATCTGCCGATTTCCCAGGGGATCAAGGCGGCGCTCGGCAAGGGCGCCGGGCTGACGCTGGGAGTGCGGCCCGAGCACCTGAGCATGGGCACGATCAACGACGTGAACATGGTCAGCGGCAAGCTGTTCGCCAACGAAAATATGGGCCCCGAAAAGCTGGTGACGTTCGAGCGTCAGGACGGCGGTCGGGTGACGGCGCGGATCTTCACCGACGACGCGGTGGAGACGAGCGAGAACGTGGCCTTCACCTTCGACGGCGCGCACGCAACGCTGTTCGATGCGGAGGGCAAGCGCATCCCGGCGGATGGGGAGATGCCGCTGTGAGGGTGCTGACTGAGAGAGACGCGACATGACCCAGATCGTAAGGGTCAACGTCACCCGCGCCGATCAGGCGAAGAATCCCTATTTCTACATCCCGGTCACCGTCCCCGCGGGCACGACGCGGGTCGATGTGACGCTGGCTTATCCCAAGGCGGATGACTGCGTGATCGACCTCGGGATGTTCGATCCGGGGATGACCGCCTATCCGTCCGAGGGCGGGTTCCGAGGGTGGTCGGGCGGGTTTCGCGATCGGTTCCATGTGGCGACCGACAGCGCCACCCCGGGCTATGTGCATGGGCCGATGCCGGCGGGCGAGTGGAACGTCATCCTCGGACTCTACAAAGTGCCCGCTGATGGCGCCGAGGTTACGGTTACCGTCGAGTTCGACGATGGCGAGCGTCCCACCAATCCGCAGCCGGAGCGGACGTTTCCCGTGCGTGCTGGGGCGGGCTGGTACCGCGGCGATCTCCATTGCCATACCTTCCACTCCGATGCAGCAGGGTCGCCCGAGACACTGCACAAGGCGGCGCTGCAGGCCGGGCTCGATTTCCTCGCCATTGCCGACCACAACACCATCACGCAGCGACGCTATTTCCATCCGGCCTCGTCGCCCGACCTGGTGTTCGTGCGCGGCATGGAGGTGACCACCGCCGTCGGGCACGCCAATGTCTATGGGGTCGATGAGTGGATCGACTTCCGCATGACCAGGCCGTCGGACGCGCATGTGCTGGCCGACATGGTGCACCGCAAGGGCGGACTGCTGTCGATCAACCACGACAAGCCGACCATCCCCTGGGATTACGAGTTTCCGGCGGCCGACTGCCAGGAGGTCTGGCAATCGACCTGGATGGCGTGGAACTGGGTGTCGCTGGCGCGCTGGCAACAACGGCTGGCGTCGGGTTTGCGGATCTCGGCCATCGGCGGCAGCGACTTCCATCAGCCGGCGAAGCTGCAACCAGAAGGGCCGCTGGTACTGGCGCGGCCGACCACGGTGCTGTGGTTGCCGGAGCTCAGCGAAGACGCAGTGCTTGCGGCGATGCAGGCCGGGCGTGGCTATGTCACCGAAGGGCCGAAGGGGCCGCATCTCGAGATCACCGTAAATGGCCAGCCGATGGGCTCGGCGGTGACGGCGCCGCTCCACTGCGAGGCGATCGTCCGCGGCGCGCGCGGCGACGCGCTGCACTGGATCGACGCGCGCGGCACGATCACCGAGCAGGAGATCACCAGCGGCGACTGGCGGGGCGAGCTGGCGCTGCTCGACGGCGCCGAAAAGTTCGTGCGCGCTGAGATCATCGCCAAGGCCAGCAGGCCTTGGCTGATCGAAGAGTTCACCAAGGCGGCGAGCGAGCGCGGCGAGTTGCCGTGGCAGCTCAAGGGCTCGCACCTCACGGACGAGCCGATCCGGCGCGCCATTTCCAACCCAATCTACATCGATCAGGACTAGCTCATGTTTATCGGCAATGCCCCGTGTTCCTGGGGCATCAACTATCCCACCGGCAACGCCTACACCTGGCAGGAGTACCTCGATCAGGTCGCCGCTTCGGGCTATCGCGGCACCGAGCTTGGGCCGTTCGGGTTCCTGCCCAAGGACAAGGCAGTGCTGGGGCCGGAGCTCGAGCGGCGCGGGCTGACGCTGATCGGCGCTACGCATGTGCACACCTTCGGCGACCGTGCTTCCGCACCGGTGCTGATGGCGACGCTGCGTGAGCTGGCGCCGCTGCTGAAGGACCTGGGCGCGAAACACCTCGTCATCATGGATGAAAGCAACTGGTACCCCGAGGGCCAGGAAGGCGTGCTCGATCGCGAGGGCTGGACCGGGCTTACCGCCACGGTGCGCGAGGCACAGGCAGTGATCGAGGGCGAGTTCGGACTGAAGGCGAGCTTCCACCCGCATATCGGCACAGCAGTGGAGTTCGAACGGCAGATCGACCGGCTGCTCGAGGAGACCGAAATCGACCTCTGCTTCGACACCGGACACCATGCCTTCTGGGGCCAGGACCCGCTGGCCTACATGGAAAAGGTGTGGGGCCGGATCGCCTACATGCATCTGAAGAACGTCGATGCGACGGTGCGGCAGCGCGTGCTCGACGGCAAGCTCTCGGTGGCGGCCTCCTATGGCGCCGGGGTGATGGCCCCCCTGCCCGATGGCGCCGTCAACATCCAGGCAGTGATGCGCTTCCTCGACCAGAAAGGCTTCGATGGCCCGATCGTCGTCGAACAGGATATCGCCGAGCATGCAGTGGAGACACCGCTCGAACTGGCAAAGCGCAACTACGTCTACATGCAGGCGATCGCGTGATGGCAAAGCTCAGAGTCGGCCTGATCGGCCTCGGCGAAGTCGCGCAGCTGATGCACCTGCCGCTGCTGGCGGACGACCAGCGCTTCGAGATCGCGGCGGTGACCGATGTCTCCCCCAGCCTCGTCGCTCACGTGGCGGAGCGCTATGGAGTGAAGACCCGGCATGCGAGCGCCGAGGCGCTGATCGCCGATCCCGCAATCGACGCGGTGTTCATCCTGACGCCGGATTTCCTCCATGCGCCGCTCTTGGAAAAATCCATACGCGCCGGCAAGCATGTGTTCATCGAGAAGCCGGCGGCGCTGACCGCGGCGGAACTGAAGCCGTTGCTGGAGCTCGACAAGACCAACACCAAGACAGTGTTCGTCGGCTATATGCGACGCTTTGCGCCAGCGTTCACCGCCCTCAAGGAACGACTGCCGCCGCGGGAGGAAATCCGGCACGTGCGGATCCGTGACCTGATCCGCGAGAGCCAGTTCTTCGTCGACCAGTCGCGCAATATCTTCCGGCCCACCGACGTGCCTGCTGAAGCCATTGCCGATGGCCGGACGCAGACGCAGGCGCTGCTGAAATCGGTGATGGGCGAGGCGCGGCCGGATCAGCTGCGGGCCTACCAGGTGCTGACCGGGCTCTCGTCGCACAGCTTTTCTGCGATGCGCGAACTTTTCGGGGCGCCGAATTCGGTTGCGGCGGCGCGGCAGCATCGCGGCGAGAACGTGCTGGTGATGTTCGACTACGGCACGTTCACCGCACTCTACGAGGCGGTGATCCATGACGTGGCGCGGTTCGACGCCGGCATCGAAGTGCTGACGCTGAACCAGCACTTCAAGATCAACTACGACACCCCGTATGTGCGGAACCTGCCCACCCGGCTGGAGATCACCACCTCGGATCTGCACTCGACCGGCACCGAGATCATCGGGCCGTTCTACGAGGATGCTTTCCGCGTGGAGCTCGGCGCCTTCCACCATGCGGTGACAACTGGGGAAAAGCCCAAGACGTTGCTGACGGACTCTCTCAAAGACCTCGAGTTGTTCGCGGAAGTCGGCCGTCACTTCTTGTCGCAAAACTGACGTCGTCAACGCCCTGAAAGCCCCGGAAACCGGGGCTCTCCCACTGTCATCCTGATGTCATGGGAGTGCGGTTTAAGCGGCTAGAACACGCGCGCGGAATAAATCAGGCGCGCGCTGTCACAATGGAATTTCCGTTCCATTTTTCGCTTGCCAGCGGGCCCACCGAGATTAGTCTGGTCCCTACGGTCGGCGTCAGATTGACCTGCCGCGGGATGGCCCGCAGGCGAACCTGGGAGAGACAACGATGAAACGTCGTGCGTTTATGCTTTCGGTCGGCGGCGCAGCCGCCGGTATGGTGCTGCTGCCGCGGATGGCCTTTGCCGAAGCCGGCAAGATCGACTGGTACACCTCGTCGGACCAGAACATTCTCGACTTCTGGACCAACGTGGTGAAGCCGAAGTTCGAGGCTGCCAACCCGGGCGTCACCCTGAACCTCGTGGATGCCGGCGACGCAGCCGGCCAGACCGCGATCGGCGAACGCGCGCTGGCCGCGATGCAGACCAAGACCGACCCGCAGGCCGACTATTTCGAATCCGCCGACTGGCGCCTGCCGGCCGGGGCGGCCGACGCCGGGCTCTATGTGAACATCAAGGAAGCCGGGCTCTCGAACTATTCCAAGATCAACCCGCTGGCCTTCGACGGTGACTACTCGGTGCCGTATCGCGGTTCGCAGGTGCTGCTCGCCTATGACACGACCAAGCTCGATCCGGCCAACGCGCCCAAGAGCTTTGCCGACCTCGTCACCTGGATCAAGGCCAACCCCGGCCAGTTCATCTACAACCGTCCCGACAAGGGCGGTTCGGGTGGCAACTTCGTCCGCCGCGCCATCCTCGAGGCGAACGGCAAGGACCTCGGCAAGTTCAAGATCGACAACTTCACGCAGGAAGCCGGCGACGCCGCGCTGAACCCGGCCTGGGAGATCCTCAAGGACCTTTCCAGTTCGCTGTTCGATAACGGCGCCTATACCTCGGGCAACACCCAGTCGATCCAGCTGCTGGGCCAGTCGGCGGTCACCATGATCCCGGCCTGGTCGGACCAGGCGATCCAGGCGATCAACACCGGCGTGCTGCCCGAGACCACCGGCCTCGTGCAGTTGCAGGACCTGGCGCTGCCGGGCGGCTTCTCGCGCTCGGTCGTCTTGTCGAACGGCGTCAACAAGGATGCCGCGCTGAAGCTCGCCGACTTCATCCTCACCGAGGAAGTGCAGTCGGCCGTGCTGAGCGAACTCGGCGGCTTCCCGGGCGTTGCCTGGGACTATGTCAACCAGGACCTGCGCGAGAAGTACAAGGACGTGATCCCGACCACCATTCCGGCGTTCCCGGGCGGTGACTGGGAAAAGGCCATCAATGATGGCTGGTATCGCAACGTTGCGCCCAACGTGGATCGCAACGCGTGAGCCTTTCGGCCACGAGCGACATCGTCGGAACCAAGACTCGCAGGGGGCTCACGGGCCTCCTGCTGGTCGCCATTCCGGTATTCCTGGTCGTCTGGATGATCATCTGGCCGATCATTTCGGCCATCGGACGGACCATCTGGCTGCCCAATGACGGCGGGACGGGCAGGAGCTTCTCGCTCGAGACCTACAAGTTCTTCTTCACCGATCAGTACAGCCTCAACAACCTCAGCGTAACGCTGTGGACGACGGGCATCTGCGCTCTGCTGCTGGTGCTGATCTGCCTGCCGATCGCGCTCTACCTGCGCTTCGCCAAGGGGCGGCTTGCGGCCTACGTGCAGGGCCTCGCGATCTTTCCGATGTTCGTGCCCTCGATCATCCTGAGCTACGCGATCATCCGTGTGCTGGGACCCAACGGCACGGTGGACCTCCTGCTCAATTCGGTTGGCCTGCCGCATATCCGCTCGCCCTACCTGACGCCGTGGGGGCCGGTGATCGGTTTGGTGTGGGACAATATCCCGCTGACGGTACTGATCCTGCTCTCGGGACTGGGCAACGTTTCCAACCAGTCGATCGAGGCGGCGCGCGATGTCGGCGCCGGGCGGCTGGCGGTGCTATGGCACATCATCCTGCCGCGCATTTCCAATTCCATCCTGGTGGCGGTGAGCTTTACCGTCTTGGGGATCTTCTCGGCTTTCACCCTGCCCTATGTGCTGGGGCCTGCGGCGCCGGAAATGATGGGGCCGTTCATGCAGCGCACCTTCCGCGACCTGAACGATCCGACCAACGCCATCACCCAGGCAGTGATCGCCTTCTGCTTCTGCATCGTGTTCGGGCTGTTCTACGTCCGCTCCGTCGCCAAAAACCGGAATCCGTGAGATGGCGCGCACCCTCGTAGAAAAACGCATCGACTGGACCGGCATCTTCTTTGCCCTGGCGCTGACCATCGTCATCGTCTTCCCGTTGCTGGTGGTGGGGACCTGGGCCTTCACCAATGTGTGGCGCTACCCCTCGGTGATCCCGCAGGAGTTCGGGCTGAAGTTCTGGCAGCAGACGCTGGCGCGGGCCGACGTGTGGAGCTCGATCACCATGAGCCTCAGCCTCGCAACCATGGTGACGCTGCTTTCGGCGATCATCTGCCTGCCGGCCGCCTACGCTTTCGCGCGGATGGATTTTCCGGGGCGCAGCATCCTGTTCTTCTCGTTCCTCGCCGGGCACGCCTTCCCCAAGTTCGGCCTGCTCGTCGCCATCGCCGGCATCTTCCTGCAGCTCAACCTGATCGGCACGTTCTGGGGGGTGGTGCTGATCCAGCTGGTGGGCACGCTCCTGTTCATGATCTGGATCCCCGTGGCGGCGTTCCAGGCGGTTGACCGGCGGATGGAAGAAGCGGCGCGTGACGTCGGCGCCGGGCCGTTCCGGGTGTTCTGGTCAATCACCTTGCCCCAGGCCGGACCGACTATCGCGGCGGCGATCCTCTTAAGCTTCGTCGGCACGTTCTATGAGACCGAGGGCGCCTGGCTGATCGGCGCACCGCAGATCCGCACCCTGCCGGTGCTGATGATCAGCTTCATCAACAACCAGCCGGTGATCCAGTATGGTGCGGTGCTTTCCGTGCTGCTCTGGGTGCCGAGCTTCATCGCGCTGCTGTTCGCGCGCCGCGTCATCAGCTCGGGCAGTTTTGCCAAGGGCTTTGGCGGTTAAGGAATTCTCGCATGTCCGTGCTCGAAATCAGAGATGTGACCAAGGCTTTCGGCGCCACCAAGGCGGTGGACAGCTTCAGCCTGACCGTCGGCGACGGCGAACTGGTGTGCCTGCTCGGCCCATCCGGTTCCGGCAAGTCGACACTGCTGCGGATGATCGGCGGCTTCGAGACGCCGACGTCGGGGCATGTGGCGATTGACGGTGAGGACGTGACGCGCGTGACGCCCGAGAAGCGGCCGACCGGCATGGTATTCCAGAGCCATGCGCTGTGGACGCATATGAACGTGTTCAAGAACCTGGCATTCGGACTGAAGCTCAGGCGGCTGCCGGAGGCCGAGATCAAGCGCAGGGTCGAAGCGGTGCTGGAACTGGTGGGGCTCGGCGGTTTCGGCCACCGCGCGACGACGCAGCTTTCGGGCGGCCAGCAGCAGCGCGTGGCGCTGGCGCGCTCGCTGGTGCTGGAGCCGAAAATCCTGCTGCTCGACGAACCTTTCGCGAGTCTCGACCAACACTTGCGCGAACGACTTCGCGAAGAGGTTCGGGACATCCAGCAGCGGCTGAAGATCACCACGCTGTTCGTGACGCACGGGCAGGATGAAGCGCTGGCGCTGGCCGATCGGATCGTGGTGATGCGCGATGGACGGACCGAGCAGGCGGCACGGCCGGACGTGGTCTATCGCGAACCGGCGACGCCATTCGTCGCAGGCTTCATCGGCACGATGAACCTGGTCGAGGGCGCAGTGGCCAATGGCACGTTCACGCACTCGGGTTTCACCGTGCCGCTGCCGGTGGGCGACGGCGCGGCGACGCTGGCGGTGCGGCCGGAGGCGCTCGAGATCGTCTCGGCCAATGGCGGCGGCATGGCCAAAATCCACCGCGTCACCGATTACGGCACCCATGCCATCGTCGATATCGAGTTGCCCGATGGCACGCGGCTCAAATCGATGACCAGCGAGGCGCGCGACTGGTCGCATGGCCAGCCGATCGATCTGAAGCCGAGAGCGTTTGCGGCCTATCGCGACAACGCGGCAATCCACCGGAGCAACTAAGACCATGGCCGACGCGATTTCGGTGACCCGCGCGGGTCATCGCACGTTCTTCAAGTGGCACCGTGGACGTCGCAGAGGCTCCGATCCGGTGTTCACCGGGCGACGGATCATCGAGGGAATGCAGCTCGGCGCCAGCGTCGAGGTGGACCTGGTGATCCATGCCGATGACGGCATGGCGGTGCTGCACAACCTGTCGCTGGAGCGCGAAACCACCGGCAGCGGATTGGTGCGGCAGACCTCAGCGGAAACGCTGCGCGGCTTGCATCTCAGGGACAATGACGGGCAGCCGATCGATGACAAGGTGATGCTGCTCGAGGACCTCGCAGGGCTGATCGTGCGCGACGGCGCGCATCCGGAGGGGTTGTTGCAGCTCGACTACAAGGAAGACGCGGCGGCGCTCAACCCGCGGGTGATCGCCAACTTCGCCGCAGCGCTCAGGCCAGTGGCGCGGCACTTCATCCTGTCGTCGGGCGACGCGGAGTCGGTTCGGATGCTGACCGACAGCACGCCAGGGCTGAGGATCGGCTACGACCCCTGCCACAAGGGCGCGATGGAGCGACTGATGGCGACGCGCGACTACGCGACGTTCGTTGCCGACGCCGTGGCAGCTTCGCCGAAATCGGAGCTCGACTATCTCGAGTATCGCCTGGTGCTGGAAGCCGACCGGGATGGGTACGACCTCATCGGCGCATTCCATGCACATGGGCGGCGGATCGATGCCTATACGGTGCGGCGGGCTGACGATGAGGGGATGGCGGTGGTGCGCCGCCTGCTCGAGCTGAAGGTGGATCAGATCACGACGGACGACCCGGACGGGGTGGCGGCGGCGCTGGCTGCTGACTGAAGCAGACGACCCCCTCCCGGCCTCCCCCATGAAGGGGGAGGTGAAGAGTCGAGTGGGTGGCTGGATCGCGCCATGTGCACCGGCGGGGCACCTCCCCCTTCATGGGGGAGGATGGGAGGGGGCCGTCTCTCACAGTGAGACTCAACCTCACACCCCCTTCGGATGCTTCGCTTCCTTCTTCGGCACATCCTTCAGCTTGTCGATCAGATACGCATGCGTCGCCTTGTTGGCGACGATCATGGCGCCGGTCTGCTCGTAGTACTCCGGCCCCCTGCCCCACCAGTCGGTGACGATGCCGCCGGCCTCCTGGACGAACAGGATGCCCGCGGCTGTGTCGGTGAAGCCGGTCTCTTCGTAGTAGCCGGTGAGCCGGCCCATCGCGACATAGGCACAGGAATTGGCAGCGCTGCCAACGATGCGGACAGCCCCAACCGGGGCCCGGATGGCATCGAGGCGCTCATAGGCGCCGGGGTAAAGCGAGAGGCCCGGCGTCGGCAGGCCGGTGCCGATGTTCATCAGCCCGATATCGGTCTGCTCGGAGACCTCGAGCCGCTCGCCGTTGAGGAAGCTGCCCTCTCCCGCAATGGCAGTGAACATCTCGTCGGCGGGCGGATTGTAGAGCACCCCGACCACCGTCGCGCTGCCCCGGCGGAGCGCGATCGAGATGGTGTAGTGCATGCCATTGATGAAATTGGTGGTGCCGTCGATCGGGTCGACCAGCCAGCGATACTCTTGGTCGGCCTTGTCGACGGGCGGGAACTCCTCGCCGGTAAAGCTCCAGTCCGGATAGCGCTCGAACAGGAACTTGCGGATCAGCAGTTCGGATTCCTTGTCGGCATCGGAGACGAAATCCGCCGGCCCCTTGATACCGATCTCGATGTCGCGGAAACGCTTGAAATAGCCCAACGTCAGGGCCCCTGCCTCGCGTGCAACAGTGACCATGTCGGCAAGGATGGCGTCGTAGGAAATGCTCATCGGGACTCACTCGCTCGTAGGCAAGGAGCTTAGCGTGAGCGGTGGTAGAGGACAGAAAAATCAGCGTTCTGGTCGCGCCGGCAGGGGACTTTTGACCACCCGACCGCTTGGTGCAACGCGAGGCGTAACGTCGTTGTCAGCCGGGGCTTTTAGTCGCCGCGAAGGCAGCCCTAACGACCGGGCGAATAGTCAAAAGGTAACCAAAAGCAAGGGGATGGTTGCCATTGAAAAAATCCGGGAGCTAGACTGCGCTCATGTCATCCTATGATGCGTGGTCAGAGTCTCTCCCCGCACGAGACGATGCTAGATACGACCAAGCCCTCCAGCAGGGCGATGTCATCCACGTTGACGGCGGTTTGTTCGTTTCCAACTCGATGGCAGGTGGCGCGACTTGCGCGCAACACTGTCTCGGACCTCGAGGGCAGAAACGCAATTGAAGTATATGGGCATCGACTTCTTCGAGGGCACACAGGACGATCTGAGACGCGTGCTGCTCGACAGCAGCGATCGCTTTCGTTTCGTCGTCACGCCCAATGTCGATCACGTGAACATCCTGCGCGAGGACTCGATCCGCGGCCGGCAGTTGCGCGATGGCTATGACGGCGCGGACATCGTTGTCTGCGACAGCAGGGTACTGGAGTTGCTGGCCCGCGTGCGGTCCATCCGCTTGTTCACCTACCCGGGGGCTGATCTCGTCAAGGACGTGGTGGAGGACCCTGCGTTCGCCCATGTGACGATCGGCGTTATCGGTATCGGACGCGAAGGATTTGAGATTCTGCGGCAGCGCCACCCTGCCCGCCCCCTGAGGTTCGTGGCGTCGCCCTCGCACATGGACATCGGGTCCCCGGAGTTTCACGCGGCGACCGAACAGGCAGCCACAGCAGACTGGGACATCCTCATCATCGGTCTTGGCGCTCCCAAGCAGGAACAATTCGCCCTGGCGCTCAAACAGAAGCGATCTTCCGGCGCTGCGATCTGTGCCGGGGCGGCGGTCGACTTCCTGATCGGCCGCCAGAAGCGTGCGCCCGAGATCATGCGCCGGCTGCGCATTGAATGGCTCTTCCGACTGGTCAATGAGCCAGGCCGCTTGTGGCGGCGATACATCCTTGGCGCGCCGAAACTGCTGTTCTTGCTGGTCAGCGGACAAGACCTGACCGACGGACGGCCACCGAAGTGAGGGGAACACGCACACATCCGATGTCAGATCGGGTTCGATCGACGCCGCGCGTCGCGTGCGGCGTTGCTGCCGACGAGCCGGCGAGCGAAGGTGGCGCCCCTTATTGCCGTCGGCCGGGTAGATTCACCATGGCGCATACTTCATCCCCTGTTTGCTAAGCCAACGATGACCAACAACGCTTCACGCATAAGAGGACTGGTGATTGCTTCCCCGGGCGGGGTTGCCGGCGGAGGCGGCATGGGATCGGTCAGCCGGGGGATCCAGAGTTGGTTGCGTGCAAACCGTGCCGAAGTGCCGGTAGAGGTGCTTGATACGCGGGGATCTGGGCACGCTGGCCTATCCCCCGCCTTCCTGCTGGTCGCGGCCATGCGGGCCGTTGGACTGCGTCTCGGCGGGGCGAACCTGATGCACGTCCAGGTTTCGGAGCGCAGCAGCTTCATCCGCAAGGGAGTCATACTGCGCCTGGGCAAGGCACTCGGCATGCACACCGTTCTTCACCATCACGGTGGAGAATTCTCCAGCCTTTTTCCGACGTCGTCGCCTCGCATGCGCCGGTGGATTGCAGCTACGGTGCTCGCGGCAGATCTGAACATGGCTCTCAGCGAAAGCATGCGTGAGTTCCTGGTGGAGACGATCGGGGCGGCGCCCGATCGCGTGGCGGTACTGCACAACGCCACAAACGACCTGGGGTATTCATATGAGCCACGTCGAGATCCGTCACCGATGCGCTACGCCCTTGTGGCAAACCTGGCGCCGAGAAAGGGGGTATCGGAGTTTCTGCAGGGGTTAAAACTACTGATCGATAAAGGTCACGACGTAACAGCCACGTTGGCCGGCGGGGGAGCCGTATCCCGTTATGCCGCCGAGGCCACCCAGTTGGGCATCGCACCGCGCTGTGTCTTCACCGGCTGGCTCGATCGGCCAGGCGTTGAGAAGGTGATCCGCGAGGCCGACGCGTTGGTGTTGCCATCGCATTTCGAGTTGGTGCCCATGGTTATTCTCGAGGCAATCAGTACAGGGTTGCCAGTGATCGCTACTCCAGTAGGGGCGATCCCCGAAATAATGACCTCCGGTCGGAACTGCATCCTCGTCCTCCCTGGCGATGTTGAGGCGCTGGCGGCGGCAATGCTGAAGCTCAAGACTGAGCCGGGAGTGGCAACAGAACTCAGTGTCCAGGGACGAGCTCTCTACGATCAGAAGTTCACGATGGACGCCTACATGGAAAAGCTGCTTGCCATCTACGAGCAGGTCCTCAGCCGACCGAGGATTGGGGCGTGATCGATATCGAAGCCGAGCGCGCTGCGCACAACGGATCTGCTGGCGAACAGGGCAGCGCATCCTCATCGTGGCAACGCATTGATTGTATTGACGAGCGATGAGCAACCTCGGTCGCGGTTCGCTGATCATCTCGCTCGGCTTGTTCTGGCAGCAGGCCGCCGTGTTCCTGCTAGGAGTGGTTATCGCCAGATCGTTGGGGCCAGAGGCTTTTGGCGTTCATTCGATTCTGAAGAACCTGTCCCTGGCGCTGCTTTTCCTGACCCCGCTGGGACTCGATCTTGCCCTGCTCAAGCATGTCAGGCTGCTCGGGGGACGCAGCCAGGAATTCGAACTGGTCTACGCGCTCTGCCGTGTCGTTGTGGTCGGGCTGAATCTTCTGGCAGTAGCCGTCACGTTTCTATGGATCGGGCCGTTGCTGGAGTCGCAGGTGTTTGTGTTTCCAGCATTCTCCATGCTGCTCGTGGTGACGTTGATCGGGGGGATATTTGCCGCGGACCTGCAACTGAGCAGTGCGGTGCACCGTGCAACGGAACTGCACGTTCGGTACGCAGTGATCACGAATTATGGTCAGCCGGCGTTGCGATTGCTGCTGACGATCGTCGCCATCGCGCTCGGCCTCGGTCTGCCCGGAGTGGCATGGGCCGGTGTTGCGGCGCTGGCGCTCAACGTGCTGGTGCTGGAGGGTATGGGCCGATTCCCTATGCAGCGGCTGCGTCTTGACGCGACTGCGCTAAAGGATGCCTGGCGCCGCGCCACCACAATTCTGCGCGAAGCAGTGTGGATGGCCTTCAGCTTGCTGCTCTACGGAGTTATGCGCTTTCTTGACGTGCTGGTGGTCGGAAACCTGGTGTCCGTGAAAGCTGCCGGCGAATACGCCGCGTTGAGCAGCATCGCGCAAGTCATCCAGATCTATCCAACAGCGATGAGCCAGACGCTTGGAGCAGAAATCGCCACGATGTATGCGGCGGGCGATGTCGGAGCCATCCGCGACGTGCTTCGGCGCTATGTGAGGCTCGCGGCTTTGGTTGCCGGGTACCTGGCAGCGGGCGTTGCAGTTTTCGGAACGCAGCTGGACCTGCTGTTCGGTCCCGAGTTTCAGTTCACCTCAACACTTTCCGTCCTCCTTGCAGTGGGCTGGTTTGTCAGTGGAGTGCTGTCTCCACTCGGCTACGCGCTTTCGATGACCGGGCGACATCGGACCGAGACGCTGATCCTGGGCGGATCGGTTGTCGTGACGGTGTTGTTGCTCATCTACCTAACCACCGTGTTCGGCGCAGCCGGCGCGGCCCTGGCTGTGGCGGTCGGCTTTGGGATCACGAACTTTGCCCGCTGCCTGGCTGTCCGTGGGGTCCTTGGCGGTCTGCCATTGCAGTTCGCCAACCTGCTGCCGCTGCTGGTGTTTCTTTCGATAGGCTACGGCGTACGAGCCGTGGCGAGCACGATTGAGCGGTCGCTTCCGCTGCTCGTGCTCGAGTGCTGCATCTTCACCGTGCTTTGCGCGGGAGCGGCTTTCCTGCTGTTCGCAAACAGCGAGCAGCGGACACGGCTGACGACCGCCCTGACCCGGCGCTGGAGGACATGATGGGTTCTGCGGTTCTGCTTGCTCCGGCATTTCCAGAATACTGCTGGAACTATGCGAACGCCTTGGCTGAGCGCATGCCGGTGACGCTGTTCTGTAATCGGGTGCTCTTCCAGTCCGAAGTCGGCGAAGCGGGTGCGATCAATGGCCGGGTGCAGCTTCGACTGGTCGAGTATGGCACGCCGGGCACGATACTGAGGGTCTTGCGCGAGGTCGTGCGGCTACGCCCGGACTTCGTCCATTTTCAGGAGGCGACGGGACGGCGAGCGGCCGCCGTCAATGCCGTGCTTACAATGTTGCTCAAGGGGCGAACAAGGACGGTGCTGACGGTACACGACCCAAAGCCGCATTCAGGAAACGACAGCCCGATCGCCGCCAAGACGTGGCCTCTGAGAAACGCGGTTCGACAACGGGCCGACGTTGCCGTGCTCCATGGGGCCTTCTGCAGCGCGCTTTACGACTCGATGGGACGGCCAGCGTCACAGCAGCTGCTCACCAGCGTGCACGGGACAATCCTTGGACCGTCATCCGCGCAACGCCTGGCGCCATCGCCTGGGCAGTTCCTGTTCTTCGGCCGGATGGAAGCGTACAAGGGTCTCGATGTCCTCGCCTCGTCACTTGAGCTGTTGCGCTCCAGAGGCCGTTTATTGCGCGTAATAGTGGCTGGGAGTGGTCCGGAGTTGCAGCGGTTGGGGCCGCGCCTCTCCGCCAGCGGCGCCGAGATCATCGACAAGTACCTGAGCAGGGACGAAACCATCGAACTGATGCAGCGCTCAGAGGCGGTGCTGGTACCCTACAAGGACGCGACGCAAAGCGGTGTTGTGGCTGCGGCATTTGCCAATGGTCGAACCGTGATCGCCTCGCGAGTCGGCGGCTTGAGCGACGCAGTCGTCGATGGCCTCAATGGCATCCTGATTGAGCCCAACGCTCCGGAGGCGCTGGCACAAGCCATGCTGACGCTGGCCGACGCCCCGGCGAGGGCAGCAGCATTACGCGCCGGCGCCGAAGCTGCCGCGGCTGGTGCACTCAACTGGAACACCATAGTGGAGAACCTGCTGTCGGATCTCGGAGTATTGCCGCCGGGGCGATGACCGCCTGACGCAACTCGTTCCCGGAGCGTCGGCCTGCTTTGCTAGCGAGGGGCCCGGCGTTCGTCGGCTCGCTGGCACGCCGCAATTGTGCTCGTCCGGCGCCTTGTATCGGCCCCAATCAGCGCCAGGATGAACAGGATCAACACCCAGCTCAACTTGTCACCCGTCAGGAAGGACGTTTCGGTGACGTCTCGAACGGCGTAAAAGGCCAGGCCCGCGGCAAGAAAGGGCCCGCTGCCAAGGGCGCGACGATCCGCCACCAGCAGTCTCCAGGCCGGAGCGATAATGAGCACGAAAACGCCGAGAATGAGCCCGGGGACCCCAATCTGGACCAGCATGTCCAGGTATCCGTTGTGCCCGTGCGCGATCGTGGTTACCCAGCTGTCGCGAGTATAGGCAAAGACCGGACTTGCCGGCCCGATATCCCAGAAAGAGGCGTAACCGGCTCCCAGCAGAGGATTGGTGCTCGCGTACGAGAGCATTATCCGCCAGATGTCGCCGCGGCCCGTCAGGGCGTCAGGCTGGCTGAGATACTGGGAGATCTCGCCGAGATGGTCTTGTCCAACCACAACGACAAGTGCGACGAGAACGGTAGCGGCAGCGATCGCAATAGGCCATGCCCGCCTCGGCAGCAGCTTGAACGCAAGCCCGAACAACAGAGCAATCGCAAGTGCTCCCAGTGATGTCTTCGACTGCGTCCGAAGCAGGAAGTATGCGGCGCCCAGGATGACGGTCCAGCGCAACCAACCGCCCTTCGCTGTGAAGAGCCAGATCAGTATCGTGAAAGCGCAACCGATCGCTGCGCTGTTCTTGTGCGTCATGAGACCCCGCCAGTTTCCGACCAACGCCGGCTCAGGCCCGGCCAGGCCGTGCACGCCAAGCGGACTTGCGGCAACGGTGAGATAATTGAGTACAAGAATGACCGCGAGGCTGTAGCGCAGGGCCACCAGCGTCCTGGACGTTCCGGCCCCCTCCACAACCATAAAGATGATAACCGCCACAATGGCGAGCAGGCCGAAACGCCTGAGGGTCGTAGACGGGTCGATCGCCCACAACGCGCTGGCAAGGCACAAGGCCAGCAGCAGCCCCAACCCTATTGGCAGCACAATCAGCTGGCGAGGCTCCGACAGCGCCCCCTGTGTGACGGCAACATAAACCAGCAAGGCGGGGTAAAGCGCCAGACGAAGCCATGATCCATCGGCACTGCCAGCGTCGAGCAGAAACGGGCCCAGCGCAACAAGCAGGATAAGGGCCCAGATGGCCCACTCTGCGTGTTTCGTCCGAGAACTAGCCGCCGCGCGACTGGCTGGTCGAGGCCCGATCGCTTCGTCCGCCATGGCGTCAGGGCTCCGAGTAATACGAGTACCCATAGCTGCTCTTGTAGCGGGCACTGGCACGTTGCTGTCCGTTCAGCACAGCCAGGATGGGACGGTCTTCGGGGTACGCCGTGCGAAGTTGGGCAAGCGCCAAACGCGCCTCAGTTTGCGAGGTACGACCGGACATGACGACGAACAGGATGAGATCAGCGTAGCCGGCCAGATAGAGGCCGTCGGTCACCGGGCCAACAGGCGGAGTATCGAGGATAACAACGTCGAATCGCGCGCGTGCCTGCGTCAGGAGGCGGGCGAAGTTGGGCCCGCCGATCAAGTAGTCGGTCGGCATGTCGGCGCGCTCGCCGGCTCCGATCACGTAGACCCCCGGCTGCTTGTCACGGACGACAAGCTCCGCGGCGCCGATCGCCGGTTCATCCTCATCAAGGTACTTGATGAGGCGATCCGACGAAGGCAGACCGGCCATCGCCTCGATGCTGGGACGTCGCAGATCACAGTCGATCAGGCAGACGCTCTTGTGGGCGGCGCCGTAGGCGCGCGCCAGCGCCAGGGCAATTGTGCTCTTGCCCTCGCTGGCGGTGGCCGAGGTAACCATCACGACTATTGCATCGTTGTGTCCCGCCGACTGGGTTCCAAACCGCCGCAGCCGCTGGTCGACCGTGGCGCGGATGCGCCTGATGGCTTCGGGTAGCTGCGACAATGGCGACGTCAGCATGAGTTCTGCGAGTGGACCCTGTCCTGCTGATCCGCTCAGCCGTGGGGTGGCCGTGGCAACCGGAATCTTGAGGACAGCCTCGGTCTGGTCTTCGGTCTGCAGCCCGCCAACCAGGTTCTCACGCAAGAAAGCCAAACCCACCCCGAACGCAAGGGAGCCGATCATCGCTCCCACCAGAGAGAGCATTGTACTTGGGAAAGCCGCCTGTTCTGGCGCAAGCGCCGGGGAAATGATCCGGCTGTCAGCGATCTGCAGGGTTGCCTGGGCGTCGAGGTCCTGGGTGCGCGACAACAGAGTCTGATACTGCTGGCGACCAAGCTCGGCGCTCTGCTGCATCTCGAAGATCTCGCCCAGCATGTCGGCCGGCAGAGAGCTAGAGAGCACTGCCGTGCGCAGCCGCTGACGCAGATCGGTTTCCTTGGACTGGTTGTCGGTGACCGCGCGGCGCAAGTCCGCCACCTCCCCGTCGGCGACACGCCCCAGGCGCTCTTCGATATTGGCAAGTTCAGCCCGCAAGTCTACTGTCGGCCCCGCTGCCGCCTTGGCGAGCGATTCCACCGCAGCGCTGCGCTGCCGTTGCAGTTCGCGCAATGCATCCGACTGCAGCGTGTTGGTGAGGAGCTCCCAGTTCTTGTCGCGGAGGCTCGCTTCCGCCTGGTTGAACTTGGTTGAAAGTACCGAGCGCGCGGCGATCAGACTGTGCAGATTGCCACTGAGATCGGCGACATCCGACCGGCCGGTTTCCCCGACGATGCGATCCACGTTGTCGTCGATATAGGTATCCAGCGACTGCTCGGCAGCCACCATCGAAGCGCGTGTCTGCCCCAGGCGCGCCTGCAGGACGTTGCGGGCATTGAGCGTACTGTCGATCTTGGCGGTGACCTGCGCATTGATATAGGCCTGGGCCCAGGCATTGGCGATCTCGGCGGCCCGGTTGCGGTCGGTGGAGCGGATCGACATCGAAACGATCGTCGACAGCCCGACCTGGCTCACGCCGGCAGCGCGCTTCAGGTTCTACAGCACGCGGCGCAACGCCGCCTCACCGCTCGGCAGCGTCGGCTGGCGGATCTGCAGGAAGGACAATAGCCGATCGATGGTTCCGAGCCTCGGCCCGAACTCGGCGTCTGACGTGAGCGCCTCCTTGTCGATGACACGCAGCATCATTGCATCGGAGCGCATGATTTCGAGCTCGCTCGCAACGCGAGCCATGTCGCTGGCGCCGATGTCGAAGTCGCCGCTCGGGTCGAGCAAATTGCGGTCGCGCGACGTCACTTCGACCAGGGCTGAGGCCTGATAGACCGGCGTCAGCGAAAACACGACGAGGGCAGTGATGCCGACACCCAGCGCCAGGACGATGAGAATCAGGCGCAGCTGCCGCTGCAGCAGCCCGAGCAATCGGCGGAGATCGAAATCGGCGTCTTCCATGAACTCGCGAAGTCCTCAGTCAGATCTGAACGCCGGGGGGGCGGTCATGGGGATGTTTGGCACAGTGGAGAGGAAGCTGATCTCGCCACCCTTGTCGATGCGGGCAGATGTCAGCCGCCCGGTTGCGAAAGCGCCGGTATCGATACCGATGCGCCACGGCAGGCGCATGGGCTCAGCTTCGGGAGTATGCCCGTGCACGACGATCTTGCCGGTGCCTGTGGCGCCCCCAAGGAACGGCTCGCGTATCCACATCAGGTCACCGTCCAGCTGCTCGGCCAACGTCCGTCCCGGGCGAACGCCGGCATGGGCAAAGAAGAAGCCGGGGGTCTCGAGGCTGATCGGCAGCTGCCGCAACCACTCAAGGTGAGACCGCGGCATCTGCGCCTCGAGCGACCTGGCCAGCATGGCGGGGCGTCCTCCGCCGTCGCGCGCGTCGATGCCATAGGACGTCAACGTCTCGACGCCGCCATAGTCGAGCCATTCGGCCGACTGTTGTGGCGCGGCAAGGAAATCTAGAAGCATCTGCTCGTGATTTCCGGCAAGGGTGAAACGACGAAACCCGGCCGGAGCGGGCGCCAGCAGGTGATCGATCACCTGGGCCGATTGGGGTCCCCGATCGATATAGTCCCCCAGAAGGACCATCCACTTTTCGCCTGGTGTGCCGGCTGCATCTGCCTCAATCAGCCGCTCGAGCTGGCGGAGCTCGGCCAGGCAACCATGAACGTCCCCGATTGCATAGACGAGCGCAGGCCGTGCAGAAGCGCTCAAGCGTTCCCTTGCTGCCAGGGATTGCGGCGCACGACGAGAGCCGAACAGTGCATTCATGGCGCGCAACACTAGGTATGGCTCCGTTTGCTCATTGCCGCCGAGGTACCGAGCCCGAGTAGCAGCACGAACAGTATGGTGTTGGCCTGAATTTCCAGGCTGAAATCGGCCAGCGAGTGGATCGCGGCCACCACAACGACGCCGACGGCAGCGACCCGTCCGGTCCAGTCCGAAGAGGCGCGAGAGCTGTTCCAGGCCAGTTTTGCCGCAGCCATGCCGACCAGCAGCACGGGGATGGAACCAGCAACGATTCCCAGTTCCGACCAAAGGGCGAGGTAGGTGTTGTGTGCCCGGTCCCAAACGAGGTCCGGGCTGACTGGCAGATGATGAAACAACTGGAACGCCTGCTCGAACGCTCCCCCGCCATACCCCAGCAGGGGGCGGACACCGATCATCTCGATCACCTGGGCATAGAGATCCAGGCGGACGTCGGCCGTCGACTCCTGCGAGCCGAGACGCTCTACCAGACCCTGACCATAGAAATAGATGATGGCTGCCAGGGCAGCGAGTGCGACGGGAAGCAACAACAGGAACCATCCCAACCGCCAGCGCAGGCGACGCTGGGCCATGATGGCGACCACGAGGCAACCCACGATACCCGACACCGCTCCCATGCGGGATTGCGTGGCAAACAGCGCGGCAAGGATCAACGCCAGCGCGAGCAGGTAGATCAGCACGATCGGATCGATTGCGGGCCGGCGTCCATCGCCCTCGTCTTGCCGCACGAAAGTACCCATCAGCATGGTGACGGTGACGACAGCCCCGAAGCTCAGGAAGGTAGCAAATGAGTTGCGGTTGACGAACGTCGCCGTGGCACTGCCCTCGTAGGCCCATTTGGGCATGCTCAGCAGCGTGTCACCCAGCTGCAGCAGCGAGGCGAGGCCGAAGATCGCGTAAGCCACGACGATGGCGACAATGCCGTTGAGCAGCAGCTCGCGGCGATGCGTTCGCGAGGCAACCTGGACGACCAGCAGGAACAGCACACCATAAGTTGCCCAGCGAAGCAGCATCAGCCACGTAGAACTCGGGGCAAGGCTGATCGCCTGCCCTGTCACCACCCCGCCAGCGGCGGTCGGGACGGTCAGCAAGGCGGCAATCGCGGGCCCGCCGAATTGCGCCAGGGGCAATGCCTGGATCACAAGATAGAGCGCGACGCCGCCATAGAGCACAATCGACGGCCACATGCGCTCGAGGCCGATGCGAAACGGCTCCCGGGTCTGGCGCAATGCGACCACGTAGATGAGGCCTAGCAACCCGACGGCAAGGGCGTTCACCGCCCAGAAGAAGGGGCGATTGCTGCCCAGCGGGATGGGGGTGAGCGCCACGAACACCAGAAGAGCCCTGGCGAGTATCTCATTGAAGGTGGACTGACGGCTCGCCCCTGCCCGGGTCTCCATGCGCGTGCCGCGCGAAGCGGGGCGCGTTGCGGTGACCTCGATTCCTGACATCTCAGCCTCGCGACAGCTGGTCCGCGGCAAGGCGGACATTGTAGAGGAAGCTCTGCTGTTGCTCGGCTGGCAACCGTTCGACCAGGGCGGTGATGCGCTCGCGAAAATCCGCCTGGCGAACATAACGCTGGGCGATCGAGGCGACGCCACGCTGACTCTGGGCAAGCAGCGTGAGGTCCCGGTCATTGCCCGCCATGACCTCGGGCGTCAGTGCCGCCAGGTGATCCTCAGCCAGGTTGACCCGCAACTCGACGATCCATTGCTCGCTCGGTCCGGAGATCTGCGACATACGAAGTCGCTCCGTCATGGTGGGCAAATCGTCATTGTGCGCCGCAGCCAGCGCAGCAACATACCAGGCGAAGGCGTTTGCAGGCTCGCCTGCACTGATCCCGTCGGCAACCAGGAGGCAGTTGGCCGCGACAGCGCTACGGCGAGCGGCAGGCTGCAGGCGAGCGGTAACCGAGGTGAGCGCCTCATAGCAGTTGTTGAGGATGAGGGTGTGCGAGGCGGTTGAGAGGCCGACATCGATGCCACCGGCTGCCAACGCATCGAAGCGCTCCTTGGGCAAAATGCCGGCAGACAGATACGCCTTGGCCTCGACAAATGCGACCGCCGCTCCAGAGGTTGCGAGCGCCAAGGTCACAATCAGCATGGCGCTTTGCGCAACACGCGGTGACCCCTTCACCCAATACCTCCTCAGATCGAATTGATCCGCGCCGGCAAGAACACTGGCGGCGATACATAGCCTATTCGAAGTATCATAGCGCAACGGCGCCATTCAGTCGACAAACTGCTGGAATTGCTTCGACTCTGGTTAACCTTGCGAGTCTGCCGCAGGCGGCGTTGATGTCGCCGATTCCGGCGTCACGCGGCCAGCAATTCGCGGAAGTACGCAATGGTCCGGATCATTCCTGCCTCGAGCTCGACCGTCGGCGCCCAGCCCAGCCTGTCGCGGGCCAACGTGATATCGGGCTGACGCTGGCGCGGATCGTCGGGCGGCATCGGCATGAACACCAGTTCGGAGCGGCTGGCCGTCAGGCGGATCGCCAGTTCGGCGAGCTCGAGCATGGTATACTCGCCGGGATTGCCGACATTGACCGGCCCGGGAAAGTCCGGGCCCGTCTCCATCAGCCGAAACATGCCCTCGATCATGTCGTCGACATAGCAGAAGCTGCGGGTCTGACTGCCGTCGCCATAGATCGTGATCGGTTCGCCTTTCAAGGCCTGGACGATGAAATTGGAAACCACCCGCCCGTCGTCGGGCTGCATGCGGGGGCCGTAGGTATTGAAGATCCGCATCACCTTTATGTCTAGGCGGTGCTGGCGGTGATAGTCAAAGAACAGGGTCTCGGCGCAACGCTTGCCCTCGTCGTAGCAGGCGCGCGGACCTATGGGGTTAACGCGCCCCCAATAGTCTTCGGTCTGCGGGTGCACCTCAGGATCGCCATATACCTCGCTGGTGGACGCCTGAAGGATGCGAGCACCGACGCGCTTTGCCAGACCGAGCATGTTAATGGCGCCGTGGACGCTGGTCTTGGTGGTCTGCACCGGGTCGCGCTGATAGTGCACGGGCGATGCGGGGCATGCCAGATTGAAGATGCGATCGACTTCCACATAGAGCGGAAAAGTCACGTCGTGGCGCAGCAACTCGAACCTGGGGTTGCCCCGCAGGTGCGCGATGTTGCCCTTTGAACCGGTATAGAAATTGTCGGCACAGATGACATCGTGGCCCTCCGCTACGAGCCGCTCGCAAAGATGACTGCCGAGAAACCCTGCGCCGCCCGTTACCAGAACTCGCTGCGTGCTACCGCTACCCATCATTTCCACCATCAAACGGCCTACCCGACGCAGGCATCATGCCGGTGCGCGCGCAGCGTCTGGCTATAGCCGCGAATCCGGTTCGGAACCAGATTTTCCGTTCTCGGGCGACGGCCGAAGAGTGTTCCGCCTCAAGCGCCGCACATAGTTCGATTCAACCAGCAAAAGCATAGGGTTTTGCGGTGCAGCGAGGTACACAGACACCAATGTGAGACCGCTTTCATCCACGCGGTCCACGCCGAAACCAGGAGTTCCCCGAATGAACCAGATTTCCATCCGCCGCGCGCTGGTCGCCGCTGCGCTGCTGGGCAGCGTTGCTGTGGCGCCGCTTGCGATGGCGCAGGACTACGATGCCAATGCGACGATCCGCATTGGTTCGCTCTATGAGCCGCAGAACCTCGACAACACCGCCGGCGCCGGCCAGGGCATCAACGAGGCGTTCAACGGCAACGTCTATGAGGCGCTGTTCCAGCTGACCGATGCGGGTGCCGTCGAGCCCAAGCTCGTCGACAGCTACAGCGCCAGCGAAGACGGCCTGACCTACACCTTCAAGCTGAAGCCGGGCGTGACCTTCCACTCGGGCGATCCGCTCACTGCGGCCGACGTGAAATACTCGATCGAGCGCGTCACCGCCGAAGCCTCGAAGAGCTCGCGCAAGAAGAGCCTGTCGACCATTACCGGCATCGAGACGCCTGACGATCAAACGGTGGTGATCGCACTGTCGGCCCGCTCGATCTCGCTGCCCTACAACCTCAGCTATGTGTGGATCGTCAACGACAAGGCGACCGACATCACTGCGAGCGAAGACGGCACCGGCCCCTACACGCTGGGCGAATGGCGCCGCGGTTCGGCGCTGGCGCTCGCCCGTAACGACAAATACTGGGGCACCGCGCCGACCAACGGCGAAGTGATCTACACTTATTTCACCGACGCGACGGCGCTGAACAACGCACTGCTGACCAACGCAGTCGACGTGATCACCTCGGTGCAGAGCCCGGATTCGCTGGCGCAGTTCAGCGGCAACCCGGCTTACAAGGTGACCGAGGGTGCCTCGACGACCAAGGAACTGCTGGCCTGGAACGATCGCGTCGCGCCGTTCGACAATGTGAAGGTGCGCAAGGCTTTGGCCAAGGCCACCGACAAGGCGAAGCTGCTCAACTCGATCTGGGGCGACTATGGCACGCTGATCGGCTCGTTCGTGCCGCCGACCGACCCGTGGTACGTCGACCTGACCGGCGTCGATGCCTATGACGTGGAGGCTGCCAAGGCCCTGCTGGCGGAAGCCGGCTACCCCGATGGCTTCGAGTTCACCCTCGACACGCCCGATTACGACCCGCACCCGATCGTCGCTCAGTTCCTGCAGGCCGAGTATGCCAAGGTCGGCGTGAAGGTGAACATCAACATCATCACCGCCAACGAGTGGTACGAGAAGATCTATAAGGCGCACGACTTCCAGGCGACCCTGCAGGAGCACGTCAACCACCGCGATATCGTGTTCTACGGCAACCCGGACTTCTACTGGGGCTACAACAACCCTGAAGTGGTGAAGCTCATCGCCGACTCGGAAGCCGCGGCGACGATCGACGAGCAGACCGCCAAGCTGACGGAAGCCAACAAGCTCATCGCCGAAGACGCGGCCAGCAACTGGCTCTATCTCTACCCGCAGATCGTGGTGTCAGCCGCCAATGTCACCGGCTACCCGGTGAACGGGCTGAACTCGCAGTTCTTCGCCTACGGAATCCAGAAGGCGAAGTAAGCTCTGGGGGCGGCGCGCGGCGCCGCCCCATCCAGCCTGTCATCAACCTCGGTGTCATCCCCGCGAAAGCGGGGATCTCTGTTTTCTGCTGCGGCATCGCAAACAGAGATTCCCGCTTTCGCGGGAATGACCCGGTGGGTGGGGCACGGTATGGTGGAAACATCCAAGATATCGAAGGCCGCACACCCATTCTCACCTACCTCCTCCGGCGTCTTGCCATCCTGCTGCTGTCGCTGCTGATCGCGGCGGTCGTGTTGTTCGTGCTGCTCAGGCTGCTGCCGGGCGATCCGGCAAATGCACTGCTCGGTGTCGGCGCGACCGAAGCGCAGATCGCGGCGGCGCGAACGCAGGTCGGCTCCGACCAGCCGCTGCTGACCCAGTTCGTGAGCTTCGTCGGCAACCTGGCGCGTTTCGACCTCGGCACCTCGTTCGTCAGCAAGGCGAGCGTGCTCAGCGAGATCGGCAACCGGCTGAGCGTGACGGTGCCGCTGACCATCCTGGGGTTCCTGCTGGCCATCGTCATTGCGCTGCCGCTCGGGATCATCGCGGCAGTGAAGGCGGACCGCTGGTACGGGGCGGCGATCTCGATCGTCAGCCAGTTAGGGATCGCCATTCCGGTGTTCTGGCTGGGGATCCTCATCGTCACGATCTTCGCCATCAACCTCAGGTTGTTCCCCTCGGGCGGCTTCCCGCTGAAGGGCTGGGCGAATTTCGGCGAAGCTGCCGTTGCGCTGGCTTTGCCGGTGCTGACAGTGGCGCTGGTGATCGCGGCATCGCTGCTGCGCTATGTGCGGTCAGCGACGCAGGACGTCATCGGCAGCGACTACATCCGCACGGCGCGGGCACTGGGTTCGGGTTTCGTCGAGGCACTGGTCCGACATGGCATCCGCAATGGCGCCGTGCCGGTGATCTCGATCCTCGGGATTGAGCTGGCGACGACCTTCCTCGGCGCCGTGGTGGTGGAAAAGGTGTTCGCGCTGCCGGGGCTCGGCTCGATGCTGCTGCTCGCCATCCAGCAGCGCGACTATCCCAATGTGCAGGGCGTGCTGTTCATTTCGACGCTGCTGGTGCTGCTGATCGGCCTTGCCGCCGACCTCTTGCAGCGCTTCATCGATCCGCGGTTGCGCGGACGGGCGGGGGTGTCATGAGCGCGGTGGTTGCAAGCACGCGGCGCTCGCGCAGCTCGCTGACGCTGTGGCTCGGGCTGCTGCTGGTCGGCCTCCACGTCGCAGTGGCGCTGCTGACGCTGGTGTGGCTGCCCTACGATCCGACGGCGCTGACCGGCGGACGACTGGCGCCACCGTCCTGGGAGCACTGGGCGGGGACCGACCGGCTGGGCCGGGACTTCTTCACCCAGATCATGATCGGCTCGCGCATTGCGCTGATTGTCGGGATCTCCGCGGTGGCGATCGGCGGGTTGATCGGGGTGACGCTCGGGGTGCTGGCGGCGTTCGCGACGCGGCTGCTGGATGACGCGTTGGCAGCGACACTCGACATCCTCATCGCCTTCCCGACACTGCTGATCGCCATGCTGGTGGTGGCGGCAAGCGACACGGCGAGCCTCGGTACGGCGGTGCTGGCGCTCGGTATTGCGCTGTCGGCGATCGTCGCGCGCCTGACGCGCATCCTCGCCAAGCGGGTGCTGCTGATGGATTACATCACGGCGGCGCGCACGTCGGGCACCTCGTGGCTCGGCATCGTGTTCCAGCATGTGCTGCCCAATATCTGGCCGACACTGTCGGTGAATTTTGCGCTGCAGTTCGGGCTGGCGGTGATCGCCGAGGCGTCGCTCAGCTATCTCGGGCTGGGCGCCCCACCGCCGAACGCCTCGTGGGGCCGGCTGCTGCAGGAGGCGCAAGGCACGGTCTATACCGCACCGATCGGCGCCATCGCGCCGGGCATCGCGCTGGTGTCGCTGGTGATCGGGGTGAACCTGCTCGCCGATGGGTTGCGCGACATCGGCGATCCGACGCGGAGGGTTTCGCGATGAGCCTCCGGCTATTTGTCGTCACCATTGCTGCCCCACCCACCGGTGTCATCCCGGCGAAAGCTGGGACCCAACTCACAGCCCGCGCCAGCGGCAAGATGGATCCCAGCTTTTGCTGGGATGACATCGAGGGGGTGGCGTGATGGTGCCACTTCTCGACATCAAGAACCTGAACCTAGCCGTCGACGGCAAGCCGCTGGTTTCCGACCTGTCCTTCTCGATCGCTCCCGGCGAGCGGCTTGGGCTGATCGGCGAGAGCGGCTCAGGCAAATCGCTCACCGCAATGGCGGCGACCGGGCTGTTGCCGCGGGCCATCAAGGCAAGCGGCTCGGTGGTGCTGGGCGAGCAGCAGGTGATCGGGGCGCCGGACCGGGTGCTGAACGGCTTGCGCGGCAGGGTGGCGGCGTTTGTGTTCCAGGAGCCACTGACGGCGCTCGACCCATTGCTGCGAGTGGCACAACAGGTGGCCGAGCCGCTGCAGCGGCGAGCCCGGCGGGATGGGCGCGAGCTCACGGGCAGCCTGCTCAACCGCGAAGTGCTGGCGCTGCTCGAGCAGGTTGCGCTGCCCCAGCCGGAACGCATCGCCCGATCCTATCCGCACGAGATTTCTGGCGGACAGCGGCAGCGGGTGGCGATTGCCATGGCGCTGGCCTGCCGGCCGCAATTGCTGATCGCCGACGAGCCGACAACGGCGCTCGATGTGACGACGCAGGCGGAGATCCTGAAGCTGCTCGACGGGCTGGTGCGGGAGCGCGGCATGGCGCTGCTGTTCATCAGTCACGACCTGCCGGTGGTGGCCGAAATCGTCGAGCGCGTGGTGGTGATGAAACGGGGTATCGCGGTGGAGGCCGGACCGGTGCGCGAGGTATTCGGCGCGCCGCAGCACGACTACACGCGCTCGCTGGTGGCGGCCGCCAAGGCGTTCGACGACGCGCTGGAGGGTACAGCATGAGCCTCGTCAGCGTGGAGAATGTCAGCTTCGGCTATGCCCGCGATCGGCTGGTGCTCGATGGGGTGTCGCTGGAGGTCCGTGCCGGCGCCAGCGTCGGTCTGGTCGGAGAATCCGGATCGGGCAAGACCACCCTGCTCCGGCTGCTGCTGGGCTTGACCCGGCCGAGCTCGGGGCAGATCCGCTTTGACGGCACGGCTCTCGACACGCATAGCGGCGGCTTCATGCGGGGTTATCGCCGGCAGGTGCAGGCGGTGTTCCAGGATCCCTACTCTTCGCTCGATCCGCGCCAGAGCGTGCTCGGCATCGTCTCGGAGCCGTTGCGCTCGCTGGGCATTCCAGGCGATCGGCGGATGCTGGTCGAGGCGGCACTGGTTTCGGTGGGACTGGAGCCGGACATCCTCGGGCGCTACCCGCATGAGTTCTCGGGCGGGCAGCGGCAGCGCATCGCCATTGCCCGCGCCATCGTCGCCAAGCCGAAACTGCTACTGGCCGACGAGGCGGTCAGCGCGCTCGATCTCTCGACCCGCATCCGCATCGTCGAGCTGCTGCAGAAGCTGGCGGCCGATATGACACTGGTCTTCGTGTCACACGACCTCGGCGTCGTCGCCGCGCTTTGCGACGAGATGGTGATCCTCGAGAAGGGCCGGATCGTCGAGGCCGGCGCCACTCGCAAAATTCTCGCCGACCCCCAACATCAGTACACCCGGAAGCTGCTCGGCAGCGTGCCGCGCATGCCTGCCTGATCTACCTGACTCAAGGACGACTCCACATGACCACCACTGCCGACTATCTCGCCGCACTCGACGCCTGGAAGGCGAAGCGCCTCAACAACCTCAAGGCGCCGAACGGCTGGCTCAACATCATCGGCCGCTTTGTGCTCGACCCCGGCACCGCCAGTGTCGGGACCGCCGAGGACAATGACATCGTCCTCTCCGCCGGCCCGGCGCATCTGGGGGCGGTGACGCAGGAGCCTGACGGCACTGTGACGTTCAAGCCGACCGACGGCGAGGCGATCCACATCACCCCGAACAAGAAGCATCCGCCGAAGTTCCAGCTCGGCAACCTGCTCTGCGAGATCACCACGGTGAACGGCGACAATGCGCTGCGCATCCGCGACACCGCTTCAGCGGCGCCGGCCGCGTTCCCGGGGATCGAGTATTTTCCGGCACAGCAGGACTGGCGGATTACCGCCCAGTGGGTGCCGTTCGAGGCGCCCCTGGAGATGGATGTCGACACCACCGGCAATATCCGCACCGGCGTCGCGGTGACGCACAAGGCGGTGTTCACCCACGACGGCAAGACCTACGAGCTGATCGCCACGCACGGCACGCCGGAGGCGCCGCAATTCGTGATCCGCGACCCGACCTCACGGGATTCGACCTATCCGGCCTCACGCTTCCTCTATGGCGAGGAGGTGACTGAGAACAGCATCGTCCTCGACTTCAACAAGGCGATCAACCCGCCCTGCGCCTTCACCGAGTTCGCGGTGTGCCCGCTGCCGCCGCCGGAAAACGTGCTGCCGTTCCGCATCGAGGCGGGCGAGAAGCGGCTAGCCGAGCTGCACTAGACTTAAGCGGTCTGCAGCTCGATCGGTAGGACCTCGCCATTGGCGTCGCGCATTTGCGCAAGCGTCGTGCGATCGAGCACTTCGGCGATGGCGTTACGGACGTTGAGCATGGTGTGGCGGACCTGGCAGGTCGCCACATCGCAGTCGTCGCAGGCTTCGTAGCGGGTGTGGCTGGCGCAGGGGATCGGCGCCAGCGGGCCATCGAGCACGCGTACGATAGAGCCGACCTTGATCTCCTCGGGCGGCCGGGCCAGGCGATAGCCGCCGCCTTTGCCCTTGCGGCTCTGCACGATACCGGCATTGCGAAGATCGCCGAGGATGGCATCGAGGAACTTCTTCGGAATCTTGTTCGACGACGCGATGTCGGCGACCAGCGCCAACTCCCCTGGAGGGAACTGCGCCAGATGCACCAGCGCCTTCAGGCCGTATTTTCCCTTGGCAGTCAGCATCGCCGAAAATCATCCCAGGCAGCAAAAAGCGCACGAGATATAATTTCCAGCGACTAGCTATACAAGTAGAGCTTTGCGTCGTCGTATCGATGGAGGCTCAGGACACCTGACGCCGGCCGATGGGGAAATAGGCCAACCCGGCGTCCTCGACGATCGAGGGTTCGTAGAGGTTGCGGCCATCGAAAATCGCCTTTCGCCCGAGCCCCCTGGCCAAGGCCGCAAAGTCGGGGTTCCGGAACACCTTCCACTCGGTGACGATCACCAGGGCATCGGCCCCCGTCACGGCCGCCATCGCGGTTTCGACGAAATCGATCCGCCCCATCCCGCCATCGAGATCGAACGCCAGAACGCGTTTCGCTTCCGCCATCGCCACGGGGTCATAGGCTCGGATCGCGGCGCCGCGGCGGAGGAGATCGGCGATCAGCACGCGGCTGGGCGCATCGCGCATGTCATCGGTGTTGGGCTTGAATGACAGGCCCCAGACAGCGAAGGTCAGGCCGGTGAGGTCTTCGCCAAAGCGGGTGCGAATCTTGCCGCCCAGCACATCTTTCTGCGCCGTGTTCGCTTCCTCGACGGCGGCGAGAATGCGCAATTCGCGCCCCTGCTCCGCCGCGCTATGACGCAGCGCGCTCACATCCTTGGGGAAGCAACTGCCGCCATAGCCGGTGCCGGCATACAGGAAGCTGTAGCCAATGCGCGGATCGGAGCCGATGCCACGACGGACCAGCTCGATATCGGCGCCCAGATCTTCTGCCAGATTGGCCAGCTCGTTCATGAACGAGATGCGCGTCGCCAGCATGGCGTTGGCGGCATACTTGGTGAGTTCGGCCGAACGAACGTCCATTATCATGGTGCGATCGTGGTTGAGGGTGAACGGCGCGTAGAGCTGGCGCATCAGCTCGAGGCCGCGCCGACCGGCCGGCGTGCCGTCCGCACCGATGATGATGCGGTCCGGGCGGTTGAAATCGGTGACCGCCGCGCCCTCCTTGAGGAACTCGGGGTTGGAGATGACGGTGAAATCGGGCTGGCCGAGGCGGACCCGTTCCGCCGAGTCGGCGGCAAAGCCGCGCTTCACCAGCTCGGCGGTGATGGCCTCGGCAACGCGGTCGCCAGTCCCAACCGGCACGGTGGACTTGTCGGCCACGACCTTGAAGCCGGTGACGTGCTCGCCGATGCTGCGCGCCACAGCGAGCACATATTTGAGATCGGCCGACCCGGTTTCGTCAGACGGGGTGCCAACCGCGATGAACAGCGCTTCACCGTGTTCGACACCGGCTGCAATGTCGGTGGTGAAGGAGAGCCGCCGCGCGGCACGGTTGCCGGTGACGATCGCCTCGAGCCCCGGCTCGTAGATCGGGACATGGCCGCTGTTGAGCAACGCCACCTTGGCCGCATCGATATCGACACAGACAACCTGGTTGCCTGCATCGGCGAGGCAGGCGCCGGTGACGAGGCCGACATAGCCCGAGCCGAATATCGTGATCTTCATTCAGAGCCCCGAAGAGAACGCGCAGCCTATATGCGCGGCAATTACGGCGCCTAGCAACCACCAGCGCGACAGGGGCAGCGCCGATGGCCGGATCAGCGTCTCTGCCTCGAAGCGCAAGTCCGGTCAGGCGCGACCGAACTCGTCCTCAATGCGGATGATGTCGTCCTCGCCCAGATAGGAGCCGGTTTGCACCTCGATCAGCTCGAGCAGGATCTTGCCGGGGTTGGCGAGCCGGTGCACGCAGCCAAGTGGCAGGTAGATGGACTCATTCTCGGTCAGCATCGTCACCTTGCCGTCGACGGTCACTTCGGCGGTGCCACTGACTACCACCCAGTGCTCGGCCCGATGGTGGTGCTTCTGCAGGCTGAGCTTCTTGCCAGGCTTGACGAACAGGCGCTTCACCTGGAAGCGGTCGCCGTTCAGCACCGAGGAGTAACCACCCCAGGGACGGTAGGCCGTGCGATGGATCTCGGTGAGGCCCTGGGTAGCGGGATTGGCCCGCAAGGCCTTGACCATCGGCCCAACCCGTTGCGCGTCTGACAGGCGGCCGACATAGATGGCGTCCTCCGACGCGATGATGGCGACATCCTCCAGCCCTTCGACGGCGATATGCGCCCGCTCCGACACGATCAGCGAGTTACGCGTGTTGGACAGCGTGGCGTTGCCGTTGCTGACGACGTTGCCGGCGGCGTCCTTGTCGGACACCTTCCACACGGCATCCCAGGCACCCAGATCCGACCAGGGGAAGGTCACCGGAACCAGGGCGACCTGCTTCGATTTTTCGAAGATGGCGTAGTCCACCGAGATGTTGGGCGCCGTGCTGAAACCCGCTTCGTCGAGGCGGATGAAATCGAGGTCGGTCCTGGCAGCGGAAACAGCGGCCGCAGCGGCGCTGAAAGTCTCGGGCGCCAGCGCCTCCACCTCGCTGAGGAAGCTCGCGACGCCGAGCATGAAGGTGCCGGAGTTCCAGTAATAGCCGCCGGTGGCCAGCATCTTCTCGGCGGTGTCGTGGTCGGGTTTTTCGACGAAGCGCGCCACGGCGCGAACACCGTTGCCGAGCTCGGCACCTGCCTCGATGTAACCGTAACCGGTTTCGGGGGCCGATGGGGTGATACCGAAGGTGACGAGCCGGCCGGCCCGGGCGGCCGCAGCCGCGGTGGCGACGCTCCACCAATAGTTGTCATCGGCGTCGACGGCATGATCGGAGGCAAGAACGTGGATGACCGCATCGTCGCCGAAGGCCTGCTGCACATGCAGCGCTGCCGCGGCGATGGCAGCGGCGGTATTGCGGGCCATCGGCTCGAGCAGCACGGCGGACGTCGGCACGCCCGCCTCCTGTGCCTGCTCGGCGACGAGGAAGCGATACTCGGCGTTGGTGACGATGACAGCGGGATGATAGCGCGCCGGGTCGGCAACACGCAGCAGCGTCTGCTGATAGAGCGAGGTCGGGCCGGTCAGCGGCAGGAATTGCTTGGGGCGAGCCGCACGAGACATCGGCCAGAGCCGGGTCCCCTGCCCGCCTGCAAGGATCACCGGTACGATCAAATTGGCTTCAGTCATCGGTTCTAGGCCTCGGCGTAATAGCCCGCATGCTTGCCGCGAAGTCATGCGAGGTGGTGGTTGACTGCTGATTCAGCTGGGTGAAGACGCCGTCCGCCCTGGCGTAAGCAACGATGCCATGGCCGTCCTGCGTCGGCGTGATAGAGAATTGTACCATGAACGCGATAGCATCCGTCAGCCCCGCCAGATAGAGGCGATCGCCTGCCGGCTCGCTCGCTTTGGCGCGGAAATTATCCTTACCAAGCGGTTACCGACCACCTCAAGGGCGCTAGCTGATAGGGATGCGCTATTGCATCGCGTGAGGTTGAAGTTGCGTTTCGCGTCGAGACTATTGCCACTGGCTGGAGCCCTGCTGCTGAGCCTGTCGGTTGCCGCGTTGCCGCTGCAGGCGGCAGACCTCGGCCCTACCCCTTCCGAACAGGTGGCGCCAGCCGCGCTGCCGCTGCGCGAGGCGCTGTCGCGCTACCTGTCGCTGGAGATGATCCGCGCGACGTTCGACGTCGTGCCGCGGGAGGAACTGGGAGCGGCGCTCGAGGAGCAGGCGCTGCGCTGGGGCAAGGCGACCCCGCCGGCCGAGGCGCTGGCCGAACTTGACCAGCAACTGCTCAGCGAAGCGAGCTACTACTTGGTGTCGCTCAGCTATCTGGTGCAGGTGGGCGGCGCGGCGTTCCCTGCCGATCGTGCCGAGATGGTCTATGCCAACGACACGATTTCGAAGCTCGACGATCTGCGCCGGCAGCTGTTCGAAGCCATCGAGACCGGTGGCGACGTGCTACCGGTGCTGGTTGAAGCCGAACGCATCCGGGCGCTGACGGAAGGCCATGCCAGCGCACCGGACGATTTTGGGGTATTTGCCGAGCATGACGCGCTGCTCGACCGCGTCCTCAACAAGCTCAAGCGCGGCACGCCGACCTGAGCCGGCTTGCCGATCAGCTCCAGCTGCGCGGGTTGGCGCCCGACATCGAGATGATGCGGTAGCCCGACTGGCTGAGCGGCTTGATGCTTGCTGTCAGGTTGTCCAGCACCAGATCCTTGCCATTGGTCTTGACCACCAGGATTGCATGGCCCTCGCCCCTGCGGGTCTTGACGTAGGCGATGCGGAGCGAGCTCGCCGGGATGCCGGCCTTGATCAGCGCCTTGCGCTTGGCCAGCACATAGTCTTCACAATCGCCGGAGGAGGCGCTGGCCGACCAGACATCGGCGCCGCTGTCGTAACGCGGTTTGATCGAACGGTTGACGTGGCCATTGACGCGCTTCAGCGTCGACATGACGTCGGCGGTGAGATCGACCTTGGCCTTGCCGCCGCCTTTGCATTCGGCGGGGTTCTTCAGGCACATCACCTGGTAGCCGAGAGGCGCGTGCACGCTGCCCGCGCTGGCTGCCGTCGACATCGCGCCGACGGCCAACGATACCATGGCCGCCATGATGACGGCTGCGATCTTCCGGTTCGAACCCCTAGCGGTTTGGACGCTCATGCAATCCCCCTGTGGCGCAACTGGCGCGCGTTCATTGGGAACACCATGACAGCTGGACTTTGCTGCCCGGTTCAGCGTTTGAGTAAAACTTTACGCAATCACGCGGGAATAAGGACCACCGGGCGCCGGATGATGAGGCCGAGCATCAGGCCGATATTGAACGCGACGATAGAGAGCGCTGTCCAGCCCAGGGCCGTGACAAGATCGGCGTGCGCCGCGAACGACGCCGTCGCCGTGGTCACGAGCAACAGGTTACCCACCACGATCCAGCCGACCGTCGAATAGTAACCTCCGGCTATCAAGCCTAGTCCGCTGGCAAGCAAGGCAGCCAGCACGGTCGCACCCATCAACGCACTCCTGATTGGCGCCTAGGTTCCGATATTGTGTGTTAAGCGAGCGTTACGTGAGCGTGTGGCTTTGCGGTACTCAACTGCTGTCGGCGAAAAGCGCGTCGCTCGACCGGGGGGCAAGTCGCTGACGCCCGCCTCGGCAGGTTATTCAGGACTTCGTCAGCAAGCCGATGGCGTTGGTGAGGATCTGGGCGTAGTCGGCCTCGTCGAACTCATAGGGCAGTTCGAGGCGCAACTCGTCGGCCGCTGCCACTGCGGCGTCCGCGGTGAGTCGCTCCGCTATATCGGCGAGCGTGCCGACCAGGTCGGGTGCGAACAGGGTGCGCTTGTCGCCATTGGGCTGCAGCGTACGGGCATGGCGGGACTGGGCATAGGCGAGATAGCGCTCCCGCATGGCGGGCTGGCGCCATCGAGCGGCACGATCACCCGACCCAGCGCGATGCGGCCGGAGCCACCCCGAGCCTGGACCCGATAGACCGCGATCTGGTTGAGTTGCGCAGTAACGAAATCGTCCGTCCCTTCGCCCGAGGTGACGTTGCCGACCAGCAGGTTGAAGCCGTTCGCACCCGCCCATTCGGCCGATTTCAGCGAACCGCCGCCATACCATAGTCGGTTGAGGAGGCCGGGCACGCCCGGCTGCAGCCGCGGCACCGCCTTGCCGCCGGGGATGGCGATCGGCTCGCCCAACGGCTCTGCGCGCAGCAGCTCGACCAGCCGCGCGATGCGCCGGTGCGAGAAATCGAACGAGCGGTAGTCGCCGTCGAACACCAGCGGGCCAAGCAGGTCGAGATGCTGTGGCGGGCCGGCGCTGAGCCCGACATTCAGCCGCCCGGCGGACAGCGCCTCCGCCATCGCGAGGTCCTCGGCGAGGCGGAACGGGCTCTCGTAGCCGATCTGGATCACTGCGCTGCCGAGCTCGATCTGGTGCGTGCGCTGGCTGGCCGCAGCGAGGAACACCGCTGCCGACGAGATGCCGTGTTCGAGGTGCCGCTGACGCACCCAGGCGCAGTGATAGCCGAGCGCCTCACCCAGCTCGATGATCCGAAGCGTCGCCTCGAGGCCGGTATGCGGATCGTTCTCCGCGTAGTTGCCGGGGATAAGAAAGCTGAGCTTGCTGATGGTCATGGGAGCGTTCGCGTTGAAGCGCCGCGTGCCAAGGAGAGAGGGGACACGCGGCGCCGGTTACGTCCCGAGGAAGGGGTGGGACGATCTGGGGATCAGGTCTGGTCAGGTCTTGTTAGTGATCAGGTCTTGGGCAGGCCCGGCGGGTTGGTGCGCGATTCGCCTAGTTTCTCGGCGTCGAGGCCCCAGCGCTTCAGCGCCTCGATGTACTTGCCGTTGGCGATCAGCCCGTTGATCGCGGCGGTGAGCGCATCGGCGAGGCCGGCGCCCTTCCTGGTGGCGACAGCGATCTCGGCGGTCAGCGGCCAGCCGCCGTTGACGATGCCGACGAGCCGGGTGTTGCCGCTGACCACGGCGCGATAGGCGAGTTGGGCGTTGGGGTTGAACTCGACGTCGGCGCGGCCGGACTGCAGCGCCAACTGCGCCGCGGCGGTATCGTCATAGTACTGGAACTCGGCGGCCGGCAGGCCGGCAGCGACGTTCTGCTTGTCCCACTCGACGACGATCTTTTCCTGGTTGGTGCCGGCGCCGACGATCACCTTGAGGCCCGCAATGTCCTTGGGCTCCTTGATCTCGGTGATCTTGCTCTCGTTGGGCACGTAGAAGCCGAGGACGTCGAGGCGGTAGGACGAGAAGTCGAACTTCTCCTTGCGCGCCTCGGTGACGGTGACGTTGGAAATCACGGCGTCGAACTTGCCGGATTCGAGACCGAGCGGCCAATCGGGCCAGGCCACTGGCACCAGGACGAGCTTCAGGCCCAATGCATCGGCAATGATCGAGGCCGTATCTTCCTCAACACCGACGGGGGTGGAGGAGTCGGTGGCGTAGGTCGAAAGCGGCGGATCGCCGACGGTCAGCGCGACGGTCAGGGCACCCGGGGTCACCGGCTTGAAGTCGGGTGAGATCTTGGCGATCGCCTCCGGATTGGCTTCGGCCTTGGGGCGCGCCGTCTGCTCGGGAGTGAGGTCGAAGCCGCCCTGGGCGAAGGCCAGGGTCGAGGCGGAGAACAGCAGGCCGGCGGCGAGAAGGCCGGCGGCTGCCGTGCGGATGAGGGTCATTTTTGACGCCTTTCTTGGATCCAATTGGGTGCGAAGAGGCTGGCGCGCACCCCGGTGCGGATGAGCTCCGCTCACCGCGAGGGTGCGACGCTTTGCGTCCGGCGCTTCGCACTGTCGCCGGCGTGTCTGGGAGGCCTGACTGGGTCAGGTTAGTATTTCGGCAGCCCCGGCGGGTTGGTCTTGGCGGTCTCCACCGCCTCCGGCGACAGGTGCCAGCGCTCGAGCGTCTTCAAGTAGCTGCCGTCGGCGATCACCGCGTTCAGCGCCTCGGTCAGCACCGGGGCGAGACCGCTGTCCTTGCGGGTGGTGATGCCGACCTCTGTGGTGTTGGGCCAGCCGGCATTCACCGTGCCGACCTGGTGGATCGCGCCGGTCTTCAGTCCCTGGTAGGTGAAGATCGAGTTAACGTTGAAGATCGCGTCGACGCGCCCCGACTGGATGGCGAGCAGCGCCGCCGGGGTGTCCTCGTAGTAGAGGATGTCGCTCGGGGCGAGCCCGGCGGCGACGTTCTGATTGTTCCACTCGTTGATGATGCGGTCCTGGATGGTGCCGGAGCTGGTCGCGATCTTGAGGCCGGCAACGTCCTTGGGTTCCCTGAGCGAGGTGATCGGGCTGTCGGTGACAACGAAGAAGCCGTGCAGGCCCTGCCGATAGGTGGAGAAATCGAACTTCAGCTTCCGCTCTTCGGTAACGCCGACATTACTGATCACCGCGTCATACTTTCCGGAGGTGAGGCCGAGCGGCCAATCAGCCCAGGCGACCGGCACGAGGTTGAGCTTCAGCCCCAGCTTGTCGGCAACCAGCCAGGCAATGTCGGGGTCGGCGCCGACCACGGTCGCCGCGTCGGTGGCGTAGGTGCCGAGCGGCGGTTCGCCGGCGGCGGCAACCGCCACAGTGAAGCTGCCCGGCACCACCCACTTGAAGTCAGTGGGAAGCTTTGCCGCCAGCGCCGGATCGGCCTCGACGTGGATGCGGCCGGGCTGTTCGGGGCTGAGATCGAAGATATCTTCGGCAGCGTAGGCTCCGCCGAAGCCGGCGGCGACGAGGCCACCAGCGAACACGAGGGAAAGAAGGCGCATTTCAAGAAACCTTGTGTGTCAGAGGACCTTGGCCAGGAACTCGGCCGTCCGGTGGTGCGAGGGAGAGTTGAAGAGGTGCTCGGGTGCGCCGGCCTCGACGATGCGACCGTTCTCCATGAAGACGATCTTGTCGGCGACTTCGCGGGCGAAGCCGATCTCGTGGGTAACGATGACCATCGTCGTCCCCGATTTCGCCAGCTCCTTGATGGTGTCGAGCACTTCGCCGACCAGCTCGGGGTCGAGCGCCGAAGTCGGCTCGTCGAACAGCAAGACCTTGGGTTTCAGCGCCAGGGCGCGGGCAATGGCGACGCGCTGCTGCTGGCCGCCGGAGAGATGCCGCGGATAGGCCTCGGCCTTGTCGGAGAGACCGACACGATCGAGCAGGTCGAGCGCCTGGCCGACGGCCTTGCCGTGCTCGAGCTTCTGCACCGCGATGGGGGCTTCGATCAGGTTCTCCACCGCCGTCAGATGCGGGAACAGGTTGAAGTTCTGGAACACCATGCCGATGCCGGCGCGGCGCTCTCGGATGGCGCGATCCTTGAGTTCGTAGAGCACGTTGCCGCGCTGCTCGTAGGCGATGATCTCGCCATCGATCGAGACGAACCCGGCATCCGGCCGCTCGAGGTGGTTGATGGTGCGCAGCAGCGTCGATTTGCCGGCGCCGGAAGGGCCGATGATCACGGTCACTTCGCCGGGCTCGACCGTGAGGCTCACATTGTCGAGCGCCTTGAAGTCGCCAAAGCTCTTGGTGATGCGGCGGATGTCGATGCGGCCGACATCGTGGCTGTGCCGATCGAAGGCGGCCAGCGGGGCGCGCTGCGTCTGCGGCGTGGCGCGGACGGCGGCGATGGCCCTCGCCGTGCGGTTGGGGCCGAGGAAGCGACCGAGCAGCGGCGCCTGCACTTCGCGGGTGGCGCCCTTGGCGAAATAGCGCTCGATGCCGAACTGGATGAGCGACAAGACGCTCATGATGATCAGGTACCAGACCGTCGCCACCATCAGCAGCGGGATGACCTCGAGGTTCCGCTTGTAGATCACCTGCACGGTGTAGAAGAGCTCGGGCAGCGCCAGCACGTAGACGATCGAGGTGGCCTTGGCGAGACCGATGATCTCGTTGAAGCCCGAGGGGATGATGGCGCGCATGGCCTGCGGCAGGACGATGCGCAGCGACTGGTGGCGCCAGGAGAGGCCAAGTGCGGCTGCGGCCTCCTGCTGGCCCTGGTCGATCGACAGGATACCGCCGCGGATGATCTCGGCCGAGAACGCTGCCTGGTTGAGGCTGAGGCCGATCACCGCCACGGCGAAGACGCTGAGCACCGAGGTGGTGCCGTACTGGGCGAACAGGATATCGGTGAACGGGATGCCGATATCGACGGTCGGGTAGAGGTAGCCGATATTGTTGAGCACCAGCAGCAGGACGATCAGCGGGATCGAGCGCAGCAGCCATATATAGGCCCAGGAGAGGCCGGAGAGCAGCTTCGACTTCGACACCCGGGCGAACGCCAGCAGGCCACCGAGGAAGAAGCCGAGGAGGCTCGCCAGCAGCGTCAGCCACAGAGTGCGGCCGAGGCCGATCAGCACCGCCCCATCGAAGAAGTACTGGGCGAACACCGTCCAGCCCCAGCGCTCGTTGGTGAGCACCGAGTGGAGCGTGACGAGGACCAGCAGCCCCGCCACCACCGTGCCGACGATCCGCCATGGGTGCTTGGCCGGCACGACGCGATAACCGCCCGGATCGGCGGAGGAGCGCGCCAGGTCGAGTTCGACACTCGCAGAACTTGCATCGGTCGTAGCCATCAGAGGTGCCTTCGTTGTTTCCTGGGGCTTGGGCCCGTCATTATTTTTAGTCTATCAAAATGATAGACTTTAGCGTCGCGAGGTCAAAGCATCGGCGTCTGTTGTTAGGTCGCCGGAGAGTTCGTTTGCCTGCGAAAATGCGGTGGCGTGGCTATCTGTGCTCGGCAAGCTGGCGCTCGCGCGCCGCCTTCCAGCCGCCCTCGGGCGGGGTCACCAGCGTTGGGACATAGCCGGGCGGCGGGTTGACGAGAAATTTCTCGAATGGCAGCGCGCCGTAGATCTCGGGATCGGCATCGACATCGAACAGCGGGGTGTAGCCCGCATTGAGGTAGAGGTCGCGCGCCTCCGGCTGGCGGAAGCCGGTGGTGAGGTAGAGGCGCGAAAAGCCCTGCCGGAACGCCTGCTGCTCGAGCTCGGCCACCACGCGCCGGGCCAACCCCTGGCGGCGATGGTTCTCATCGGTCCAGATGCGCTTGAGCTCGGCGGTTTCGCCATCGAAGCGCTTGAAGGCGCCGCCGGCGATCGGAAAACCGTCGCGCAGCAACAGCAGGAAATTGCCATCGGGCGGCGCGAACAAGGACGCCGGGTAGCGGTTCATTTCCTTGTCGGCGGTCTCGCCGAAATAGGCGCCGTAGCGCCGGTCATACTCGGCGGTGAGCTGGGTAACCAGCGGCTCGGCCAGCGGATGATCGGGGGTGGTGTAGTAGAAGTAGTCGCTCATGCCGCTGCCGCCTCCTCGTTGGCGCTCAGGTACTCCTCGACCAGCGCCACCCAGTAGCGGGCAGCAATGCCGAGGATTTCGTCGTTGAAGTCGTAGTTGGGACTATGGAGGTCGGCGCTCGGGCCATTGCCGACGAACAGGTAGGCCCCCGGCCGCTGCTCCAGCATGAAGGCAAAGTCCTCGCTGGCAGTGATCGGAGGGAGCGTGCCGACACTCCCCTCCCCCAGCTGCCGCTGTGCCACGCCCCGTGCGAAGGCGTTCTCGGCAGCGTGGTTGACCAGCACAGGATAGCCGCGCGGCGCCGACACCTTGGCGGTCGCGCCGAAACTCTGGGCATGGGCCTCCGCCAAAGCGGCGATGCGCTGCTTGATGCTCTGGCGCACCGAGGCGGAGAAGGCGCGGACGGTCAGCAGCAGCTCGACGCTGTTCGGGATGACGTTCGGCACGTTGCCGCCGTGGATCGCGCCCACCGTGACCACCGCCGCCTCGAGCGGATCGGTGTTGCGCGAGACGATGGTCTGCAGCGCCATGATCAGCGAGGCGGCGGTGACGATCGGATCCACCGCTTCGTGCGGCCGCGCGCCGTGCCCGCCCTTGCCGGTGATGGTGACGACGACCATGTCGACCGAGGCCATGGCCGGCCCGTCGATGAAGCGGAACTCGCCGGCCGGAACCCCCGGCCAGTTGTGCAGCCCGAACACCGCATCGACCGGAAAGCGCTCGAATAGCCGATCCTCGATCATCTTGCGGGCGCCGCCGCCATTCTCTTCGGCGGGCTGGAAGATCAGCCGAACCGTACCGGAAAAATTACGCGTCCCCGCAATCTCTTTGGCTGCCGCGAGCAGGATCGCGGTGTGCCCATCATGCCCGCAGGCATGCATCACTCCCGGCGTCTTGCTGGCATAGGAGACGCCCGTCGCCTCAGTGATGGGCAGCGCGTCCATATCGGCGCGGATACCGATGGTCCGTGCCCCGGCCCGCGTCTCAGCGTTCCGACGACGCCGGTGCCGCCGATGCCGGTCGCGACCTCGTAGCCCCAGCCAGTAAGGAGCTCAGCCACCAGCGCACTGGTGTTTTTCTCCTCGTAGGCCAGCTCGGGCTCGGAGTGGAGCCGGTGCCGAATCGCCACGAACTCGGCGACGTCGGACGTGTCTTTCGCGGCAACCACCGCTGGGGAGCTGTGTGCCGCGGCGATGCTCATTCGGCTGCTCCAGCCTTCGCCGCCGCTTCGTCGGCGAACCGGTTCACCGGGCGCGGCAGTTCGAGATGCTCGCGTAGCGTGGTACCGATCAGCTCACGCGAGTGATAGCCGCACCGCTCGAGGATCGGCAGGACCTCTGCCTCAAAGTCGTTGAGGCCCTGGGTGATGACCTGGAAGCCGAGAACGAACCCATCGGCTGCCCCCTGCTCTACCCACTCGATCAGCTTGCCGGCGACCACATCCGGCGTGCCGATGAAATCGTTGCGCGGTGTGGTGTTTTCGAGCGCCACCTCGCGCAGGGTCTGGTTTTTCTCTTTGGCGATACGCTTGATGCGGTCGGTGCCGGAACGGAACTGGTTCTTGCCCAGATCGCCCAGCTCAGGGAATGGCGCATCGAGGTCGTACTGGGTGAAATCGTGGTGGTCGAAGAAGCGGCCGATATAGCGCAGCGCCTCGGTGACGCTGACCAGGTCGCGGATCTCGCGATATTTGCGCTCCGCCTCCTCGGCGGTCGAGCCGACGATCGGCGAAATACCGGGGAACACCTTGATGTCGTCCGAGCGTCGGCCATGCGCCACGGCGCTGGCCTTGAGCTTCCCGGTTAGCTCCTGGTTCTCGGGGATCGAGGCGCCGTTGGCAAACACCGCGTCGGCGTGACGGCCGGCAAGCGCGATGCCGTCATCGGAGCCACCCGCCTGGAACAGCACCGGCTGGCCCTGCGGCGAGCGCTCGAGGTTGAGCGGGCCTTCGACGCTGTGGAACTGGCCCTTGTAGTTGACCCGATGCAGCTTGGAGAAATCGGCATACTGGCCGGTCTCGCGGTTGCGCACGAACGCATCATCGTCCCAGCTGTCCCACAGGCCTTTCACCACATCGATATGCTCGCCGGCGATCTGGTAGCGCAGCGCATGCTCGGGGTGTTTCTCGCGGCTGTAGTTCTTGGCCGAGCCCTCGAGCGGCGAGGTCACGGCGTTCCAGCCGCCACGCCCCTTGCTGATGGCATCGACCGAGCCGAACTGCCGGGCCACGGTGAACGGGTCCGAGTAGGAGGTGGAAAGGGTGCCGACAAGGCCGATCTTGTCGGTGACGGCGGCGAGCGCCGAGAGGATGGCGACCGGCTCGAAACGGTTGAGGAAGTGCGGGATCGACACTTCGTTGATGTAGAGCCCGTCGGCGATGAAGGCGAAGGCAATGCCGGCCGCTTCAGCCTGTTTCGCCGTCCGCACGTAATAGTCGAAATTGACGCTGGCATCGGCCGGAACGCTCGGGTGCTTCCAGGCGTTCATGTGGCCACCCGGGCCCTGCAGCATGATGCCGAATGGGATGCGCTTGCTCATCTTGAGGGCTCCGTTAGGGGGTCAGGCGGGGATGGCGACACGGCCGGCGGCAGCGTGCGCCGCGGCCAGCAGCTCGACCGCTTCGAGGCGGCTGTCGCCCTGGTTGAACAGATCGACGATGAACTCGCCGACGCCGAGCGTGCCGCTCAGCCGGTCGAGTTCGTCGAGCAGGTCGCGCGGCGAGCCGGTGACGACGCTCGGGGTCGCGGGTTCGGTGCGGTAGTCGCTGACGCCGGCCTGGCGGGCGAACTCTTTGGCCTGCTCTTCGCTGCCGATGGTGACGCTCTGCCGCCCGGCAATATGGAGTTTCAACGGCCGGAACCGGTCGCCCTGCGCCCTGGCCTCGCTGCCGTCGCGCGACAGGATCGCCGCGACCGCAACGACCGGCGGACGACCGGTAAGCTGGCGGTAACGTTCGACCGTCGCGGCCAGCAGCGCTTCGTCGCCGTTGAGGTGACGGGCAAAGACGAAGCCCCAGCCCTGCCCGGCCGCCAGTTCGGCGCTGTCGACGCTGGCGCCGAGCAGGAAGCGTTCGGGCGCGGTTACCGGTGACGGCGTCGCCTTGGCGCGATCAGGGCCCTCTGTGCCGTCGAGAAAGGTGGTGAGGTCGGTGAGCAGGCCGTTGAAGTCGAGCTTCCTGCCCGCCTCCCGTTCGCTCTGCAACGCCTTGGTGGAGAATGGCAGGCCGCCAGGGGCCTTGCCGACGCCGAGGTCGACACGGCCCGGAGCGATCGAAGCGAGCGTGTTGAAGCTCTCCGCCACCTTGTAGGGGCTGTAGTGCTGCAGCATGACGCCGCCCGAGCCGATGCGGATGCGCCGCGTGCCCGCCAGCAGCCAGGCGATCACCAGTTCCGGCGCCGAGCTGGCGAGGTCGGCGGTGTCGTGGTGTTCGGCGACCCAGAAGCGGTGAAAGCCCAGCCGCTCGGCGGCCTGCGCCAAAGCCAGCGTGCGCTTCAGCGCGTCGTGGGCGGTCTCGCCTTTGGCGATGGGGCTCTTATCGAGCAGGCTCAGCGTGTAGCTCATGGCCGGGGCCTCACGGATGGATGAGGGGGATGCCGTGGCGCTCGGCGAGCGTCGCGAGGATGGCGCTGGCGCCAGCGGCGAAGGCATGGCCATTAGCGATGCCGGTGGCGGATGGGCTGGTCTCACCGGCCGGCAGCACCAGCACCGGCAGCGCCTGGTTGGCTTCGCCGATCGCCGCGATCACCGCCTGGCGCGGGCGCGAGAAAGCGATGCGCTCGACCTTGAGCTTGTCGCGCACCTCAGGATGGTGGCCGAGCACGCCTTCGACCAGGGCGCCGTGCCGGCAGAAGAATTTCTGTCCGGGAAAGGCAGCGTCCTCGAAGCTGGGCTCGAGCAGGTAGAGCGTGGCCTTGTCGCGTGCCAGCACGATGATCTCCATTAGTCTATTAATTCTATGGACAATAAAGATACATGCTCGCCAAAGCGAGGCGCTGGAGGCATAGAACTTTGCCTTCTGGGAGCGTCGCGGGAAAAACTATGTCCTTGGCGGCAGTGGACGAGCCGAACGGCTTTCTCTCTCCTTGCGGCAGGAACACGGGACAAAGAGATGCAGCAGCACATCGCAATCATCGGCGGCGGAATCGGCGGCTTGTCGCTGGCCTGGGCGCTGCACAAGCGGGGTGCCCGGGTGTCGCTTTACGAACAGGGAGCGATCCCTAACCCGGTCAGTTCGTCGTTCGACGAGCACCGCATCACCCGGCACACCTATGGCGGGCTCAGCGGTTATGGCGCCCTGATGCCGCAGGCGTTCCGGGCCTATGAGGAGCTGTGGCGCGATCTCGGCGCGACGCATTACCTGCCGACCAACCTGCTGTACGTGGCGCGGCGCGCGTCGGACTGGTACGCGGCGACGGCTGGTGAACTCGACGCCATGGGCATCGCCCACCGCTCTGTCTCAAGGGCGGAGATCGCCGCGCGGCTGCCGATGCTGCGCCAGGAGGGTATCGCCGAGGCGTTCGAGGCTGAGGGCGCCGGCATGCTGTTCGCCAGCCGCATCGTCACTGATCTCGCCAGGTGGCTGGCCGAGGCCGGCGTGGCGCTGCATCCGCATAGCCGGGTGAGCGAGGCCGACACCGAAGCCGGCAGCTTCACGGTGAACGGCGAGCGGCGCTCTGCCGATGTGGTCGTCATCGCCGCCGGCGCCTGGCTGCCCGCCGTCTATCCCGCGGCGCGGCCCCGCCTTACCCCCTCGCGCCAGGTGATGCTCTACCTGCAGCCGCCGGCCGAGCTGGCAGCGGCGTGGGCCGCGGCGCCAGTGCTGATCGACCAGGGCCTCACCCATGGGGGCTACATCCTGCCACCGCGCGGCGGCACCCGACTGAAGCTCGGCGACCACGTGTTCACCCGCCGCGGCGACGGCTCGGACAATCGCGTCGCGACGCCGGAGGACGTGGCGGCGGTGAAGACCGCGGCAAGCGAGATCTTCGCCGGCTTCGAGCGCTACGAGCTGCTCGAAGCCAAGGTCTGCTACTACACCGTCACCGACGATGAGCGCTTTGTGGTCCAGCCGATCGGGGCGAAGAGCTGGCTGCTCAGCGCGTGCTCCGGGCACGGGTTCAAGCTGGGTCCGGTGATTGCGTCGGGGCTGGCCGATGCGATCAGCGGGAAGCGGGATGCGGCGGAGGTGACCGCCTGGGCGGCGGGGAAGGGTTAGAGGTTTTCCGAACCCGCTACCGAAGCCGGCCGCTCAGGTGGAAGGAGCGGCCGCTCGACCTGCCCCCTCACCCAGCGACAGCTGTTCGGCGCCTGGCGGAGAAACTGCTGGTCAGGGCAGCGCTACACGCCGGCGTCGAGATGGCCGCGCAGGTGCGAGATATCGTAGCCGGCGCCCGCAGCCTTGCCGATGACGTCTTCGGTCGCCTCGCGCCCGGTCTGACTGAGCGCCCATAGTGTGGTCGAGCGGGTGCCGGAGCGGCAATAGGCGAGGACCGGCCCGTCGATGCTGTCGAGCGCCTGGCGGGTCGCCTCGATCAGCTCGTCACGGACGCCGTCACGGCCCAGTGGAATGGCGAAATAGCGCAGACCGGCGGCGGCGGCCGCCTCGGCGATCACCGCGCCTGGCGGCTGGGTGGCGTCCTCGCCGTCCGGTCGGTTGTTAATGATGGCGACGAACCCCGCTGCCTTGAGGCGCGCCACGTCTTCGACATCGATCTGGGGTGAGACGCTGACCCGCTCGTCGATACGCTTGATGTCCAACTTCAGCTCCCCGCGTTGTGTGGTGATTGGCCTGCCCCGGCCTCAGGCCGAGGTCAGCACGCGGTCCAGATTCGAAATGTGCCGATAGGCGCCGTGCCAATAGAGCAGCGGCTCCGCTGTCTCGCGCGTGCGGATGGCGCGGACGCGGCCGATCAGGATGGCGTGCGAATGCCGCTCGATCGCCTCGTCGAGCTCGCAGTCGATCACCGTCAACGCATCGGAGAGGCCGAGCGCGCCGGTAACGAGTTCCTGCCATGCCGCGCCCTCGTAGCGGGCAACGCCCGTGGCGCCACCCCGGCCGCTGAAACGATCGGCAACGTGCAATTGGTCGTGTGCCAGGAGGTTAATGCAGAAGCCCTGATGCTGCTGCACCACCGGCCAGGAGGAGGACGAGCGGTTGAGGCAGACGATCATCGCCGGCGGCTCCATCGAGAACGACGAGACCGAGGTCGCGGTGAAGCCGGTGCGCTGCTCGCCGCGCCCAGTGGTGATGACGCTCACCGCCCCCGCCAGGTGACGCATCGCGCGCTTGAATGCAGCTGCGTCGGCAAGTGCATCCTGGGTCAATGCATCCTGCGGGGCCGCGGCGGCCACATTGGGATCGAGCAAAGTCATCACGCAACTCCGTGGGTCAGGAAATAGCGACGAGGCGCGGCCGAACGGACGCCTTGGGCCTTAAGCGAGCGCAGCAGCTGTGGCAGGCTTGGGCGGCAGTTAGACGTGACGTTCGACATAGGGAAAATTGCACCACGATAGACGGCCTCAGCGCGAGAGCAGTCGTTGCTAATGTGGTGACGCCCTTACAAATTGTGACGCGGGAGCCGGCCCAATTGAGAACGCCATGCTATTTCTGAATTTAGTCCATAATTTTAGTGGACTAACCGTTGTCGTCCGGAGCTCGAGTCCAGCGGTCCTATTGCACGCTACCCCTACTGCCCCTGCAGCGCCCGCATTTCCGCGGTGTAGGAGGGCAGCAGTTGCACCAGGTCTGCCGCGGCGGCACCGAAATCGCCGATCGGCATGTCGAGGCGCTTCTCGAAATAGGCGAGCGACAGGCCGGATTTCGGCCGCGCCAGGGTGGTGGGGAGGGTCGTCATCGAGGCAAGGTAGAACCCCAATTCGCTGAGGTAGCCGCTCCGCAAGGTCGCGGAATCGGCCATGGTGCCGCCTGCCCTGAGGCCCGCCAGATAGCACTCGAACAGCTGCCGCTCGCTCCGCGCCACCTCGACGAAGCGCCTGCCCCAGCTCAGCGCCGATCCGATGAAGCGGCCACCATCGGCACCCAGCGGCTCGTTGCCGAGGCCGGCCCAGTCGATGGCAATGGTTTCGCCCGGCCGGTGAAAGAAGTTGCTGATCGGGCAATCGGCCAATCCCAGTGCATGCGGCAAGCTCTTCGACCGCTCAACCAGATCGAGATAGGCCGCCACATAGGCCACCACGGTCTCCACCGGCTGGTGCGCGCACATGGCGCGGACCATCGGCTCGTCCCGCAGCGCCAGGAGGTCGGAGGCGCGCGTCGCGAAATCGAAGCCCTCGGCGCTTTTCACCTGGAAATCGCTTCCGATCGGAAACTCGAATAGCGGGGCTTCGGCTGCCGCCCCGGCATTCCATAACCCGAGGTCGTACGCCATGGCGCCCAGTTGCTCGACCGAGAATGGCGGCGCCTCCGCCTCGGTCAGATCCTCGAGCCAAAGGATGGTCAGGGTGTCGTTGGGCCGCGAGATGTGAAAACACTTGGCTGGCCTCAGACCACCACCACCGCCGACGAAATATCGCCTCTCGTAGACCAGCACCTCGTTGCGCGGGTCGACCGGCGTGCCGAGAACATTGGGCACCGAGAGGTCGATCAGCTTGGTCACCGAGGACCAGGCGCCCCCGGCGCCGCCCGCCGACGCAAGGCCCGAGACCCGAACGATGCCGATTGTTCGAGGATCGGCATGCGGTGTTTCGATCTCGGCGAAGGCCACCGATTGCACGTCCGCGTCAGCAACGTCGAGCACGCGGGCGGCAACCTGGGCCAACTCGGCAGGCGGGATGGCGGCGAAGATCAGCGCCAGTTGCTCCTTCATCGGTCAGCTTGCCCGACCTCGCCGGTGCGCTTCACGAGGCTCAGGTAGAAGGTGCTACGATGCGTGAACCCAAGTGCCTCGTAGAGCCGGATCGCAGCGATGTTGCTATCATCGACGCCGAGGAACGGCGTTCGGCCAGCATCGACGATTTCCTGCATCACGGCCGAGACGACCGCCCTGGCGTAGCCCCTGCCCCGATAGTCGGGGTGGGTGCAGACGGTGGCGACTTCGGTGTAGCGGTCGAAGCGCAGCCGTTCACCCGCCAGCGCCACCAGCTTGGCGCCATCGAAGATACCGCGGAAATTACCCAGCTCCAGGGCACGTGGGCCAAGCGGCCCCGGGCGCGCCACATCCACCAATGCCAGCATCTGCGGAAAATCGGCCGCACTCAGCCGGACCGTCGCGATGTCAGGTGCAGCCGGGATTGGCCCATCCGCAACCATCTGCAGGACCGGCTTGACCGATTGCACCTCGAGCTCAGCGGTGGATTGAAGCACCTGGGGGGCGATGACGAGGATTTCCTCCCCAACAGCCATCGCCCAGGCGAGCGTCGACAGGTTGGCCGGCGAAACCGCTTCGAGGGCCACGACACGGGCGATGTCGGGCGACAGCAGTCGGATGCGACCGACCGCCCGGCTGTAGCCTGCCCACGCCCCGTTCAGGGCGTTCCAGAGATGATTATCGAGTGGATGAAGCACCAATCCGTCAGCCAACCTTGCCACCCCCTCCACAGATACTGCAAATCTTTGTCGTTTGAACAGACACACTCCAGTTGATGTGGCACATCCCCCAATCTAACGGCCAATGAATTCTGCATATCTCCACCTAGACGAGCAGACGTGCTAGCGTTCGTCTTGGGTGGCACTGACCTTGAGGGACAGGATATGGCAGATCGGGTGCGCCTGGGGGTGATCGGGACGAGCGGCTGGGCCGAACTGCTCTATCTCAATACGTTGCGCGACTATGACGACGTCGAGCTTGTGGCGCTCGCCGGACGCAATGAAGCGCGACTGGCCGAGCTCGCGGAGCGCTTCGCCATCAAGGGCATCCACCGCGACTATCGCGAATTGATCGCGCGCGATGATCTCGATGCCGTGGCCGTGGTGGTGCCCGACGACCTGCACAAGGAGGTGACGCTCGCGGTGATCGAGCGGGGCCTCCATGTCCTTTGCGAAAAGCCGTTGGCCAACTCGGCCGCCGACGCCCGGCAGATGCTCGACGCGGCTCAGCGGGCCGGGGTCAGTCACATGGTGCTGTTCACCTGGCGCTGGCAGCCGCACTTTCAGTATGTGAAGGCGCTGATCGAGGCCGGCACGTTCGGACGGATCTATCGCACGCACCTGTCGTTCATTACCAACTTCGCCCATGACGGAAAGTACCAGTGGCGGCTCGACCCGGCCCGAGCGAACGGTGTCCTGGGCGACCTCGGCTCGCATCTGTTCGATCTGGCGCGCTGGCTGACCGGCGAGGAAATCGCCAGCGTCAGCGCCGACCTCGGCACGGCGGTGTCGCGCCGCGCCATTGCCGGCCACGAGGGCAGGCCCAGCAATAACGACTTCGCCCATGTGACCTTTCGCTATACCGGCGGCGCCCAAGGTATCGTCGACGTCACCAATGTCAGCCACGACAGCGACCGCATCGTGCAGCACCTGTTGCGCGTTGAAGGCGAGAATGGCGCGCTCGAACTCGATCACGTGCTGTTCGGGTCGGGAGCCAAGCTCAGCCTCAAAAGCTTCAGGCCCGGGGGCGAGACGGTGCCGCTAGAGGTGCCGGCCGAGTTCTATGGCGCCGCCAACCCGGCCGATGCGCTCAGCGTCTACAACACCACCCCGATCGGCGTGCGCGGCTTCGTCTCGGCCATCCGCGCCGGCAGAAGACCCGCGCCGGATTTCGAGGATGGCTGGCGGGCCCAGCAACTGGTCGATGCGGCCCTCCTCTCGAACGCCGAACGGGGTTGGGTCGAAGTCGGCGTTGGGAGGCCAGCTGGCCGGTGACCATCACCCGCCCCGCGCTCGGCACCCCGGGTTGGGACGATGCCCTCATGCTGCGGCGCGCCGTGCTGCGCACGCCACTGGGGCTCGACTTCACCGCTGCCGATATTGCCGCTGAAGCCGGCGATACCCTGTTCGCCGCTTATCGCGATGCGAGGCTTATCGGTGTCGTCATGCTCAGGCCTGAGGGCGTGGACAGCGTCAAGTTGCGCCAGATGGCCGTTGCCGAGGATATGCGGGGCCAGCGTGTCGGCGAACATTTGCTCGAGGCATTCGAGGCACATGCCCGCGCCCTCGGGGTGCGTCATATCGGGCTCGCGGCGCGCCGCACCGCGATCGGCTTTTACGAGCGGCAGGGCTACGCCGTGGACAGTGACGAGTTCATCGAGGTGACGATCCCGCATCGGCACATGAGCAAGACGCTGCGCTGAGGGTGGCCTCAGCCGGCTGCTCGCACGGCAGTTGTCGACGTCGCGCCCTCGCCTTATGGCTTGATGGACAAAGCAAAAATCCACAGCCGCACACCGCCATGCATTCGTATGCAGAATCAATTTGCATTCGTATGCAAAATTGTCATAGCGTTTGCACATCGCAGGCACGGCGACCCCGAAACGCTCCTTCGTCCCTCGGGTCTGTCGCAGCTCCTGCGCGGGAGAACATCACCTGGGCATGAGGAACAGCCCGGTGAACACAGGAGAGACGAGATGAAGCATTTTCTGGCGGCCGGCGTGTCCATCGCGGCGCTCTGTCTAGGCGCAGGCGCGGCGTTTGCCGATTGCGGGGTCACCGCGGGTTCGGTTCGCATTCTGTCGAACGACTTCGAGGCGCTGCGCCTCGTCAACAGCACGGCTGAGGAGTGCGCCACCGATGCGGTGAAGGTCACCGCCAACGCCACTGCCGAGCACAAGAACCTGCAGGTGCCGGCACTCTCGATCAATCCGGCCGAGTACACCGTGGCCGTGGTCGCCAACAACTCGATCGTACCGCTGCTCAACGACAACCTGATCCGGCCGCTCGACGACCTGGTCGCAAAGTATGGCCAGGACCTGCAACCCAACCAGTTGATCAAGATCGACGGCAAGGTCATGGCCATCGCCTTCATGGGCAACGGCCAGCACCTGTTCTACCGCAAGGACATCCTCGACAAGGCCGGCGTCGCCGCGCCCAAATCCTGGGACGACGTGCTCGCTGCCGCCAAGGCGATCAAGGATGCCGGGCTGATGGAAACCCCGCTGGCCGCCAGCGTGAAGCCGGGTTGGGATCTCGCCGCCGAGTTCGTCAACGCCTATCTCGGCACCGGTGGCGAGTTCTTTGCCCCCGGCAGCGCCGAGATCGCCATCGACAACGACAATGGCTTGAAGGTGCTCGAGACCATGAAGGCGATGACCGCCTACATGGACCCTGATTACCTCACCTTCGACGCCAACGGCATCAAGGCCGAGTACGAGGCGGGCAAGGTCGCCATCATGAACGAGTGGGGCTCGCTTGCCGGTGCCACGCTGGATGCCGAAGGCGCCGCCGACGGCGTCGTCGCCAACACCGTGCTCGCCGCCGCGCCGACCATTGCCGGCCAGTCCATCCCGGGCGCCGCGCTGTGGTGGGATGGCTTCACCATCGCCAAGAACATCTCGGACGAAGATGCCGAGGCCTCGTTCCGCGCCATGGTGCACGGCATCAGCCCGGATATGGTGGCCAAGAACGCTGCCGTCGCCACCTGGCTGGTCAAGGGCTACACCCCCGGCCCAGCAGCGGTCGGCGTCATCGCCAATGCTACCGGTGGCGCCCGTGCCTACCCGATGCAGCCCTATATGGGCCTGCTGCACACAGCGCTCTCGGCCGAGCTCGCCGAATTCATGGCCGGCCAGGAGGATGCGAAGCAAGCGCTTGCCGACGTGAAGGCGGCCTATGACACTGCCGCCAAGGAAGGCGGCTTCCTCTAAGCCCGGTTCATCGGGAGAGGCCACCGTTCTCCGGCCTCTCCCGACTTCTGTCAGCCGAACTGGAGGCGCTCGATGCCGCATAAGACATTCTTCGCCTTCATTCTCCCATCGCTGATCGCGATGGTGCTGTTCATCGCCCTGCCCATCGTCTCGGTGGTGGTGCAATCATTCTATGTCGAACACGGGCGCATCCTCGTCGAAGTCGAGAACTGCCAGCCGTTCGGCGGCTGCACCAAGGAGGTGCGGGTCGACGCCGACGCGACCGCCAGGCTCGAACAGGAACAGCCGCTCGGCCAGTTCAACGGGCTCGGCACCTACCTCAACCGCGGGCACCTGGCGGTCAACGAGCTCGGCGCCATCTTCGCCGATAACCGCGGGCTCGCCGACGTCCTCACCCGCATCTACAACCTGCCCTTCTATAAGGCACTCGCTTTCACCCTGGTGTTCTGCTTCGTGGTGACGCCGCTCGCCATGGCGCTGGGCTTTCTGATCGCGCTGGCGGTCAACACCATCCCCCGCTTCATCAAGGGGCCGGTGATCTTCTTCTCGCTGCTGCCGATGATCATTACGCCGCTGGTCGGCTCGCTCATCCTTTACTGGATGATCCACCCGCAAGGCATTATCGGCGCCACCATCCAGGACATCTTCAACGATCCGCGCCTGTCGCTGCGCGCCTCGCCGCTGCTGACCTGGCTGTCGCTGCTGTTCTACGGCATCTGGACCAATGCGCCGTTCTCCTTCGTGGTGTTCTATGCAGGGCTGCAGACCGTGCCGGCCGATACGCTGGAATCGGCGATGATCGACGGCGCCTCGCGCTGGGAGCGCATCCGTTTCGTCATCATGCCCCACCTCGCGCCGCTCGCGACCTTTGTCGCCCTGGTGCAGTTGATGGACAATTTCCGCGTCTTCGAACCGATCGTCGGGTTCTCGGCCGAGGCCAATGCCACCTCGCTGAGCTGGATGATCTTCAACGACCTCTCGGGCGATGCCCAGCTGTTCGGCTCGGCCGGCGCTACCTCGGTGCTGACCATTGTCGGCGTGGTCATCCTGCTGCTGCCGGTGCTGGTACGCACCTGGCGCGAATTCAACCACAAGGTGGTGTGACGATGTCGGACTCCATCGCGCTCCGGCGCCCGCTGCCGCTCAAGCTGATCGTCTCCGCCTTCATTGTGCTGTGGGTGATCCTCGCCGCCTTCCCGTTCCTCTGGACGGTGTGGGGGTCGTTCAAGGTCGAGGTCGACTTCTTCTCCCGCGAGAGCTGGTGGAACGCCATCTTCGGCACCAACACTATCAAGGAGACGGGTTCGGCTTTCACCGGCGACGGCTACTACGGTGCCTGGGTAACGCGCGAATTCTGGCGCGCCGTGTTCAACACCGCGATCGTCACGGTGTCGGTGACCATCATCTCGCTGACGCTCGGAACGCTCGGCGGCTATGCCCTCGCCCGCTCGGGCCAGCGCTATGCTTTCTGGATCCTGATCGCGGCGCTGGTGTTCCGCGCCATGCCGCACATCACTTTGGTCTCGGGCTACCTCCTCCCCTTCTTCCAGCTCAACATCTGGGGCGTACTGCCGACCTCGATCATCGTCCTCGTGGCCATCAACCAGCCGTTCACGCTGTGGATGCTGCACTCGTTCTTCCTGTCGATCCCCAAGGATCTTGATGAGAGCGCCATGGTCGATGGCTGCTCGCGTTTCGAGGCGTTCCGCCGCGTCATCATCCCGGTGATGTGGCCAGGCGTGGTGACCACCGGGCTGTTCAGTTTCCTGCTTGCCTATAACGACTTCGCCACCACCTCGATGCTGCTCAGTGCCGACAACCAGACCATGGTGCCCAAGATCTCGAGCTTCCTTGGCTCGGTGAAGGAACAGGGCAATGTCATGTACGCGGTGGCCGCGGTGGTCTCGGCGACGGTGCCGCTATTCATTCTCGTGCTCTTCTTCCAACGCCAGATCGTCAGCGGGCTCACCGCCGGCGCAGTGAAAGGCTGATCCCGATGGCCCGGATCCAACTCAAGAACGTGTCGAAGCGCTGGACCAATTTCGTCGGCGTCAAGGAATTCAGCCTCGATATCGCCGACCAGGAGTTTCTGGTGCTGCTCGGCCCATCGGGCTGCGGCAAGACCACCACCATGCGGATGATCGCCGGGCTTGAGGATGTCAGCGACGGCGAGATCTGGATCGGCGACCGGCTGGTCAACAAGCTCGAGCCCAAGGACCGCGACATCTCGATGGTGTTCCAGAGCTATGGGCTCTACCCCAACATGACGGTGTACGAGAACATCCGCTTTCCGCTGAAGGTGCGGAAAGTGCCGACCGAGCAGCACCATGAGCGGGTGATGCGCGCCAGCAAAATGGTGGAGCTCGACGAGTTCCTCGAGCGCCGCCCCGCCGCCCTTTCGGGCGGGCAGCGGCAGCGCGTGGCGCTGGCCCGCGCCATCGTGCGCGAACCCAACGCCTTCCTGATGGACGAGCCGCTTTCCAACCTTGATGCCAAGCTGCGCGTCTCGACCCGGGCGCAGATCAAGAACCTGCACCACACGCTGAAGACCACCACCATTTACGTGACGCATGACCAGATCGAAGCCATGACACTGGCCGACCGCGTCGTGGTGATGAGCCGCGGCGTGGTGCAACAGGTGGGCACCCCGATGCAGATCTACGATCGGCCCGCCAATACCTTCGTTGCCGGCTTTATCGGCTCGCCCGCGATGAATCTGGTGCCGGGCGACATCGCCGACGGGGTGTTTCGCGGCGAGAACATCGAAGTCGCCGGCCTGCCCCGTGGGGCAAAGGGCCCGGTGACGCTCGGCTTCCGAGCCGAGGATGCGACGCTCGCCGGCGAAGGCGGCAACGTCGCCGCGCCAATCTATTCGGTGGAACTGCTCGGCGAAGCCACGATGATTTCGATGCGGGCCGGCGGCGAGCTGGTATCGATCAAGACTGCCAAGGATTATCGCGCCCAGATCGGCGACCTGGTGCGGGCCAATATCGCGCCAGGCGCCTGCCACCTGTTCGACCGCACCAGCGGCGAGCGCATCGAGGCGGCCGCCTGATGTACGACACGCCAAGCAGCGCAGACCTCGCAGAAGCTGCTAGAAAGCAGCGGATCGCCATTGCGCCCGCCGAACTGCCGGCGGTGCTCGCCGGAGCCCGCTGGCTCGAGGGCTGCATGGCGCTGTTGAGGAAATCGGACCTGCTGCGTTGAGTGCTGCTGACTATTCGATCGGAACTGCCGGCGCGCGCCTGCGTGATGGCTCGCTGACCGCGGTGGCGCTGGTCGAGGCTCACCTCGCTCGGATCGGGGCGCGCGACACGCGCTACCATTCCTTCGTCACCGTGACGGCGGAACGGGCGCTGGAGGATGCCGCACGGGCCGACCGGGAGCTCGGTGAAGGGGTCGACCGCGGGCCGCTGCACGGCATCCCTATCGGGCTCAAGGACCTGATCGACACGGCGGGCATCCGCACCACCTCAGGTTCGCGGCTGTTCGCGGCCCATGTCCCGGCCCGTGACGCCGCCGTCGCCGAGCGGCTGCGCGCCGCCGGAGCGGTGCTGCTCGGCAAGCTCACGACCTATGAGTTCGCGCTGGTCGGACCGAGCTTCGACCTGCCCTTCCCCGCCTCTCGCAACCCCTGGAATACCGAGCACATCACCGGCGGCTCGTCCTCCGGGTCGGCCGCCGCGGTGGCCGGCGGCTTGCTGCGCACCAGCATCGGCACCGATACCGGCGGCTCGATCCGCAGCCCGGCCAGCTATTGCGGCGTCGTCGGGCTGAAGCCGACTTACGACCGCGTCTCTCGCGCCGGCGTCTTCCCGCTCTCTCCGTCGCTCGACCATGTCGGGTCGATCAGCGCCAGTGTCGAAGAAGCGGCCCTGACGCTCGACGCCATCGCCGACGGCTGCAACGCCACGGCGCGGCTTGCCGAGGGGATCGAAGGGCGACGTATCGCCTATGCCCGCGCGTGGTTCGCCAACGACCCCGCAACGAGCCCGGCAGTCATCGCCGCGATGGACGATGCTGTCTCGGCCCTGTCGCTGCGGGGCGCGCGGATCGAGGAAGTCTCGCTGCCGGATTATCACCTCTTCGAGGCGGCCGGTGCGGTGATCATCCAGGCCGAGGCACTGGCGGTGCACACCGAGTTGCTGCGCAGCCGCGGCGACGAATACGGCGTGCTCGCCCGGCGCAACTTGCTGAGCGGCCTGAGCCTCAGTACCGACGATGTCGCCCTCGCCCGGCGCGCTGCGGACGAGTTGGCCCGCCGCATCGAGGCCGAAATCTTCGGACGGTTCGACGCGTTGGTGACCGTCAATACACTCACCCCCGCCCTGCCCTTTTCCGCCTTCGACGGAGAAACCTCGGTGTGGACGCACATGCGCACCCTGCCGTTCAACCTGACGCGCAACCCGGTGCTGGCGCTGCCGATCGGCTTTACCGCCGGCCTGCCGCTCGGCATGCAGGTGGTCGGCCGGCTGGGCGACGAAGCCGGCATCTGCGCCATCGGCCAGGCGTTCGAAAACGCCACCGACCACGCAGTGCAGCGCCCTCCCCTAAGGTCTGATATCGATTTGCAGCCCGCCTGAGTAAGCTGCGACTTTACTTCGTTGCATACGTATGCAACGGTAGCTAATGTGACACAACAACTCAAGAAGCAGTGCGGGAGCGGGCAATGGCGCGTTGGTTGAAGCAGAGCAAGACGGTCGAGGAGCGCGCCGAGGCCAATAAGCAGGTGCGCCTGACGGTCGAGACCATCCTCGCCGATATCGAGAAGCGCGGCGACGACGCGGTGCGCGAGCTGTCCCGCAAGTTCGACGGCTGGGATCGCCCCGACTATCGTCTGAGCCAGTCCGAGATCGACGCCTGCATCGCGCAGCTTTCTGAGCAGGACTTGACCGACATCAGGTTCGCCCAGACCCAGGTGCGCAACTTCGCGAGGGCGCAGAAGGGCACCATGCAGGAGCTGGCGATCGAGACCCTGCCCGGCGTGACGCTGGGCCACAAGCACGTGCCGATCGCCTCGGTGGGCTGCTACGTCCCCGGCGGCAAATATCCACTGCTCGCTTCGGCCCATATGTCGGTGCTGACCGCCAAGGTCGCCGGCTGCGGCCGCGTCATCACGTGCGCTCCGCCATTCAACGGCAAGGCGGCGCCGGCGATCGTCGCGGCGCAGCACATGGCCGGTGCCGACGAGATCTACGTGCTAGGCGGCATCCAGGCGGTCGGCGCCATGGCCATCGGCACCGCAAGCATCAAGCCGGTCGATATGCTGGTCGGCCCCGGCAACGCCTATGTGGCGGAAGCCAAGCGCCAGCTGTTCGGCCGCGTCGGCATTGACCTGTTTGCCGGCCCCACCGAGACCCTCGTCATCGCCGACGAAACCGTCGATGGTGAACTCTGCGCCACCGACCTGCTCGGCCAGGCCGAGCACGGCCCGACTTCCCCGGCGATCCTTCTCACCAATTCCGAGAAGCTGGCGCGCGACACCATGGATTATGTCGAGCGGCTGCTGAAGATCCTCCCGACCGGCGAAGTGGCGCGGCAATCCTGGCTGGATTTCGGCGAGGTGATCGTCTGTGACAGCTATGAGGAAATGGTCGAGGTCGCCGACCGCATCGCGTCGGAGCACGTGCAGGTGATGACCGATCGCGACCTGTGGTTCCGAGATACCCTGCAGAACTATGGCGCGCTGTTCCTCGGGCCGCGCACCAATGTCGCCTATGGCGATAAGGTCATCGGCACCAACCATACGCTGCCCACCATGAAGGCGGCCCGCTACACCGGCGGGCTGTGGGTGGGCAAGTTCCTCAAGACCTGCACCTGGCAGATCGTCGAATCCGACGAAGCCTCGGCGATGGTCGGTGAATATGCCTCGCGGCTCTCGATGCTCGAAGGCTTTGCCGGCCATGCCGAGCAGGGCAATATCCGGGTCCGCCGCTACGGCGGGCGCAACGTTCCCTACGGTACCGCCGCCAGCCCCAAGGCGGCCGCCGAGTAAGATGAGCCTGCCGCGCACCCCCAGCATCCGGCTCGACGGCAAGCGCGCCCTGGTGACGGGTGGCACGCGCGGCATCGGGCTGGGCGCTGCGGTGGCGCTGGCGGAGGCTGGCGCGGCGGTGACCATCACCGCCCGTACTGCCTCCGACGTCGAAGCGGTGGTCGCCGAGATGCGGCAAGCCGGCCTCGATGTCGCCGGCGCCGCGCTCGATGTCACCGATCTCACGGCAAGCGCCGAGCTGATCGCCGCGAGCCCGCCCTTCGACATTCTCGTCAACAGCGCCGGTGGCGCGCGGCACGGCGAATTCCTGGACGTAACGGAGGCCGATTACGACGCGGTGGCCGGGCTCAACCTCAAGGCGCTGCTGTTCGTCTCGCAGGCGGCGGCGCGGCGGCTGGTCGAAACCGGCCGGCCCGGCTCGATCATCCACATCTCCTCGCAGATGGGCTATGTGTCGGCGCCGCGTCGGGCGGTCTATTCGGCCACCAAGTTTGCGGTGGAAGGCCTCAGCAAGGGCATGGCCATCGAGCTGGGACCACACAATATTCGCGTCAACACGATCTGCCCGACCTTCATCGAAACCGAGATGACGGCGAAAAACCTGAGCGATGCGGATTTTCGTGGCTGGGTATTGGGCAAGATCAAGCTGGGGCGGCTGGGGCGGATCGAGGACATCATGGGACCAGTGGTTTTCCTCGCCTCCGATTGGGCGGCGATGATTACCGGCTCGGCATTGATGGTGGATGGCGGATGGACGGCGGAATAACCAAGAAGGCGCCAGTCACCTCGTCGCAGGTGGCCGAGCACGCGGGCGTCAGCCAGTCCGCCGTGTCGCGCACCTTCACGCCCGGCGCATCGATCTCACCCAAGACCCGCGCCAAGGTGCTGGCCGCCGCCAAGGAGCTGGGCTATCGGCCCAATGCCATTGCCCGCTCGCTGATCACCAACCGATCGCGCATCATCGCCGTGGTGATGGCCTATCTCGAGAACCTGTTCTACCCCGACGTGCTTGAGGAACTGGGCCGGCGGCTCTCGGCCGAGAACTATCACATGCTGCTGTTCACCGGCTTCAAGGACCGCGACAGCGACCCGGTGTTCGACCAGCTGATGCAGTATCGCGTCGACGGCATCATCCTCGCCTCGACGTCGCTCAGCTCCGAGCTTGCCGCCGAATGCGCCGTGGCCGGCATCCCCGTGGTGCTGTTCAACCGCACCACCGAACGCGACGAAACCTCGTCGGTCACCACGCGCAACCACGAAGGCGGCCGGCTGCTCGGCGAGTTCCTGATCGCCGGTGGCCACAAGAGTTTTGGCTATGTCGCCTGACTCGAGAACTCCTCGACCAATCGCGACCGCTTCGGCGGTTTCCGCGAGGCGCTGGCGGCGCATGGCATCACCGAGATCGAAATCCGCACCGGCAATTATTCGCGCAGCGAGGCCGAGGCCGCGGCGCGCGAGCTGCTCGCCCTGCCCCATCGCCCCGAGGCGATCTTCGTTGCCAATGACCACATGGCGGTGGCGGTGATGGATGTGGCTCGACATGAGTTCGGCCTCCGGATCCCCGAGGACCTGTCGATCGTCGGCTATGACGATGTCGGACCGGCCCGCTGGCCGAGCTACGGCATCACCTCGGTCACCCAGCCGATCGAGCCGATGGTCGAAGCCACGGTCGATATCCTGATGGACCAGATCCACTCGGGCGAGATCGAACCGCAGCACAAGGTGCTGCCCGGCGAACTGATCGTCCGCAGCTCCGCTCGCCTGCCCAAGGCCGGCATATTCGAGGTCGATGGCCAGCGCCTGTACCGCCCGGGGGCAACTAAGAGAGTCCCGCTTTGATGGCGCGCGCTGTGCATACGAATGCATCTGAAAAGGAAAGGAAATTCCAATGAGCGACTGGACCCTGGAGGCGATGGAGAAGCGCCTCGTCCGCTATGCCGATCTCAAGGGCCTGAAGAACGCCTTCATCGACGCCCGCACCCCGGGCTCGGATCGGAAGGAGAATTTCACCATCATCGGTCCGGGCGTCTCGGAGAACCCGGCGCAGGTGGTGCATATCCCAGAGGCGCATGGCTTCAACATCGGCGCGGCGCGCCAGCCCTTCGGCTGCACCAACAGCCAGCATAGCCACCTCACTGCCGAGACCTTCGTGGTACACACCGGCAAGTGGCGCTTCGTCTTCGGCGCCAACAAGGACGAGGGCTATATCGACGTCGAGCCCGGTGACGTGGCGACGGTGCCCACCCACATGTTCCGCGGCTTCGAAAAGCGCGATGAAGGCACTGGCTTTCTGTTCGTGGTGCTCGGCCACGACGATCCGGGCAAGGTGGTCTGGGCCCCGTCGGTGTTCAAGATGGCCGAGGATTTCGGGCTGAAGCTGCTGAAGGGCGGCAAACTGATCGATACGACGCTGGGCGAGAAGGTGCCCGAGGGCGCCGAAATGGAACAGCCGCCTGACGCGCAGAAGCTCAAGGAGTTGGCGACGCCGCCGATGTCCGAGCTTGCGAAATATGCGGTGAAGGCTGCCGACATGCGAGCCAATCCCAACTCGCCGCTGTCAGGCCCGGGCGTCGAGGAAGACGCGCTGATCGGCGACGTCGATGCTGGCGACGGTTTTGCGGCAGGGCCGATCATCGGCCACTGGCAACACGATTTCGCCCTGCGCCGGCTGAAGCTTGAAACCGGCGCGACGATTCCCGCGCATGCGCGCTCGGAACAGGAAGTGATCTTCGTCCAATCCGGCACGCTCGAGTTCAACTGGGATGGCGGCAAGCTGATCCTCGGCGCCGGCGACACGCTGACTGTGCCGATCGGCCTCATGCACGGCTATCGCAACCCGGCTTCGGCCGACGCCATCGCCTTCGTCATCCGTGGCGCCGCCGCCCCTGCCGCTCCGGTGTTCGCCGAAGGCCGCGTCGCAGCGGAATAAGCACCAGGCGGGCCGCGCGCCCGCCCTTCACTCCCGGGAGAACCTGATGCCGGCCATTTCAGCCGAAACGCTCGCGGTGCTGCGCCGCAACGACACCCCCACCGTCTGCAATGCGCTGGAACATGTGATGGGTGGCCGCACCGCCGAGGGCTTCACCAAAAGCCCGACGGTCTCGGCCGACCCCAGCCTGCCGCCGGTCGTCGGCTTTGCCCGCACCGCAAAGATCCGCGCCTCGTCGCCGGCCCAGAAGCCGGCTGCCGAAATCCGGGCCCTGCGCATGGCCTATTACGAATACGTCTCGGCCGGCGCCGGCCCGAACGTCGTGGTGATCGAGGATACCGACTGGCCGCACTGCATCGGCGGCTTCTGGGGCGAGATGCAGGTGGCCCAGCACAAGGGTCTGGGGCTCGCCGGGACGCTGACCAACGGCGTGCTGCGCGATCTCGGCATGCTCGACCCCGGCTACCAGGTGATCGCCGGCTCGGTCGGCCCCAGCCACGCCTTCGTCCACGTCACCGAGCTCGACGTGCCGGTGACGGTGTTCGGTATGGCGGTTAAGCCGGACGACCTGATCCACGCCGACCGGCACGGCGCCGTGGTGATCCCGGCCCAGCATATCGAGAAGATGCCGGCCGCCATCGACATTGTGGTTCGGAAGGAGCAGCCGATCCTGCGCGCGGCCAGAGCCCCGGGGTTTACGGTGGAAAAGCTGCGGGCGGCTTGGCTGGAGGCGGACGGGATTAAGTGACGAGCTCCGCAGTCGGCGAACCTCTCCCGCTTGCGGGGGAGGGGGACCACGCTTTAGCGTGGTGGAGGGGGGAGCGCCACGCGCGGAGCTGATCTTGCGGGCACCAGACTTCATTCGCGAGCGGGCGAAGGACATGCGGCGCGTCATGACGCCGTCGGAAAAGACCCTATGGTTTCTGCTCCGGCGCAAGGAGCTCGGACTATACTTTCGCCGCCAGCACCCGATCGGCCCCTACATTCTCGACTTCTATTGCGCTGCGGCCAAGCTTTGCGTCGAAGTCGATGGCCCGATGCACCAGGAGCGAACTGAACGCGACCAGCGACGAACCGCGTGGTTGGCGAAAGAAGGGATCAGAGTGATCCGTTTTACCGTTGACGAGATCGGCGCAAGGCCGGCGGTGGTGCTGGCAACTATCGCGCGTGGGGCACCCCCCTCCACCGCCTGACGGCGGTCCCCCTCCCCCGCAAGCGGGAGAGGTTCGCCGACTGTCCGCCTCGGCGCAAAACTCAGAAGTCCCCTACCCCTGCATCCGATCTAGCCGCAGCTGCGCCGCGCGCCTGTGCCCCTCGAGTGTCTCGCTGGCGCTCTGGCGGGCGGCCGGCGGCGCGACCGCCTTCACCCCGCGCTCGTCGAGCCACTGGTGGGTGGCGATCTTCACATAGGCGCCCACCCATAGCCCACCGGTATAGCGCCCTGCCCCCATAGTGGGCAGCGTATGGTTGGTGCCGACGCATTTGTCGGAGTAGACGACGCTGGCCAACTGCCCGATGAACAGCGAGCCGTAGTTACGGAGCTTGTTGGCCATCGCCTGTGGGTCGGCGGTGTGCACCTGCAGGTGCTCGGCGGCGACATAATCGGAATAGGCGATCAGCGCTGCTTCATCGTCACAGACGACGATCTCGCCATAGTCCTTCCACGCCACCCCGGCCACCGGCGCGGTCGACAGCGTCTCGAGCTGGCGTTCAACCTGCTTGAGCGTCGCCTCGGCCAGGGCCCGGTCGATGGTGATCAGCCCGACGCGGGTGCGCACATCGTGCTCGGCCTGTGCCAGCATGTCGGTGGCGATCATTTCGGCGTCCCCCGTCGCGTCGGCGACAATGAAGATCTCCGAGGGGCCGGCGAGCTGGTCGATGCCGACCGGGCCGAACACCTGGCGCTTGGCCTCGTTGACGAAGGCATTGCCGGGCCCGACGATCTTGTTGACCGCCGGCACGCTCTCGGTGCCATAGGCCATGGCGGCAATTGCCTGCGCCCCGCCGATCCGGAAGATACGGTCGGCGCCCGAGAGGTGGCAGCCGGCGATCATTGCCTTGTGAGCATTGGGCGGCAGGCAGGCGATCACCTCATCGACGCCGGCGACCTTGGCCGGCACGATGGTCATGATCGGCGCGGACAGCAGCGGATAGCGGCCGCCCGGCACGTAGCAGCCGACCCGCTCGATCGGGATGACGCGGTGGCCGAGGTGCACCCCGGGCAGCGTCTCGATCTCGAGCGGCAGGATGGTTGCGAGCTGCGCCTCGGCGAAGCGGCGCACATTGGCGATGGCGAATTCGGTATCGGCCCGGGTCTGCGGGTCGAGTTCGGCCAGCGCCGCCTCGCGCTCGGCCGCCGTCACCTCGAACACCGCGACATCGGCCTTGTCGAACTTCTGGCTGTAGTCGCGCACCGCCGCGTCGCCGCGCTCGCGCACATTGCTGATGATCTCGGTGACCAACGCCTCGACCGGAGCGTTGTCGCTCACCTGATTGCGGGACGGTGCCTTGACGTAGCTGATGCCCGAGGGCGCGCGGGTTGAATCGGACATGAGGAAGCGGCCTCCGGTTGAAGGTGAAAGCGTGGTTTCGCAGGTGTTTCGAGCCTTGTCGGCCCGACGCAGAAACCTCTTGCATACATATGCAGTATTTGCCAGTGTTTTCTTCGCGGACGCCGATCGGCCTTTCGTAGGCCTCGCTATCGGCTCCCCCGACCCGGAAGAACAGATGCCGACGGCGATGCGCCAGAGTTCCGAGATTCACCGCGACCCGAGGTTGCCGCAGCGCCCTCGCGGGTTTGGCGTTAGGATGCCCGGATGCTGACGACAGCTGGCGCTCCCCTGCTGATGTTGCCTGGAACGCTCTGCGACGAGCGGGTGTTCGCCGCGGCCACCTCGGCGCTCGGCCGCCAGCGTTACACGGTCGAGATGGCGGGCGAACTGAGCGCCCCACAGATGGCGCGGCGCGTGCTCGAACTGGCGCCGCCCCGCTTTGCCCTGCTCGGGTTCTCGCTCGGCGCCATTGTCGGGCTCGAGGTGGTGGCCCAGGCGCCGGATCGGGTCGAGCGGGTCGCGCTCCTCGGCTGCAACGCCCGCGCCATGCCGGCCGAACGCGCCGCCGCTCGCCGCGCCGCCGTGGCGAAGGCAGCGCAGGAGGGCACGGCCGGTCACATTGCCGACGTCTGGGACAACTCGGTGCCGGCCTGGCGGCGTGACGACGCGGGGCTCCGCGCCGAGCTCGAGGCCATGGCCACCAGCACCCTCCTCACCACCTTCGAGGAGCAGATTGAAATATCGATCAATCGGGACGACCGGCGACCGGGCCTCACCGCCATCTCCGTGCCGGCGCTCGTCGCCTGTGGCGCGGAGGATCGCGTCTGCCCGCCCGAACTCAGCCGCGAAATCGCCGACGGCATTGCCGGCGCCCGCCTCGCCATTGTCGACCGCGCCGGCCACTACCTGACCCTCGATCAACCGGAAATCACCGCGCAGCTGCTGGCCGAATGGCTGGCCGCTCCCGCCCAACCGAACAGCATCGCCTCCAAGGAGTTCTCATGAGCGACGACGACAAGGCCAAGACCGCCCGCATTGCCCGCATCGACACCCCCAAGGAGCAGGTGCTGCAGGTGGAGCGGCGCGATTATCCCGAGCTGACGCCGACCGACCGGCCCCGCAGCCAGTCGCTCGACGGCTTCGACGAGGTCTATACCGACATCGTCGATTACATCGTGCGCTGCACCCACAAGATCTGGGACGAGCGTGATATCGGGCTGATCTACACCCACTACACCCATAACTGCGTGCTCTACGGCACTATGGGAACGATCTACAACCGCGAGGACGTGGTGCGCGACACCATCCAGCGGCTGGTCAGCTTCCCCGAGCGCCGCGGCATGGCCACGCAGGTGATCTGGAACGGCAACGACAAGGACGGGTTCTACACCTCGCACCTCGTCACCGGCTCGGGCCGCCACACGCAGTTCGGCCATCTCGGCCAGCCCACCGGCCGGCCGTTCGTATCGCGGACCATCGCCGACTGCATGATCCTGAGGAACAAGATCTACCGCGAGTGGCTGGTGGCGGACACCGCGGCGATCATCCGCCAGCTCGGGCTCGACCTCGATGCCTTCGCGCTGCGCTTCGCCAAGGCGGCACTCGACCGCGGCCAGACCAACCTCGATATCGGCGAGAACCGGCGCCTGCTCGGCCAGTATCCGCCCGAGACCGAGGCCGACACCTCGATCGCCAACAACGACCTCGAGGCCGAGACGCTGCGCTGGACCCACGAGGTGTTCAACAAGCGCATGTTCGGCAAGATCAGCGAGATCTATGCCCCGACCGTGCAGTATCACGGCCCCAACATGAAGGAGCTCTACGGTGTCGCCGCGGTGATCCATCAGCATCTGGGACTGGTCGGCTCGCTGCCCGACGCCGCCTATATGCCGCAATATATCTGCTCGGTGCCCAGCGAAGAGGGCGGCACCAAGGTCGCCGTGCGCTGGATCATCGAGGGCCACCACCTCGGCTACGGCATCCTCGAAAGCCTCGGCGAGCACCCGACCGGCAAGCGCGTCCAGGTGATGGGCATGACCCACTACCACTACAAGAACGGCAAGATCGTCGACGAGTGGACCGTCTATGACGAGCTGAGCCTGTTGACCCAGGTGAAGCTGGCCCAGCTGACCGACGCCCCTGCGGCCGCGTAAGGCATTGGGATAGAGCTGGGTGCGAGGGCGTCAGCGCCCCTCGCACCGGGGCAAAGCACAGTTCCAGAAACAACGGACTTCAGGTGCTCAGCGATACGACAGCACTATCCCGCGCTGGGACGAACGCCTACCGACTGAGCACCGACCGCTTCGTCGACTCCTGGCCGTCGCCGTAGGTACGTATGAAGTAGCCTCGATACCCCCGATGTAGCTCCCGGCATCGACGAGCCATCATCTGCGTAGCAGTCGGTGTGGTGCTGACGACGACAGTGATGGCCAGCGCCTCGCCGTTTGGAACAGTCTCCAGCTCGCCCAAGTCCTTCACCCAGCGCTCCGCCGCTACGGGGCTGGTACGGATCCAGCCCAGGTAGCCGACCAACTGGTCGTCGGCTGCAAATACCGCGATGTGGTTCCCGCTCTTCAGTTGCGCCCTGACGATCGCGCTGGCCTGGTCAAGACGGAAGCCGGCAAATGGGGCATAGCCGGCAAGCAGTTCCAGCACTGCACCATATGCAGCGTAGGTTGGAGCAAGTGGCTGAATTCGCAACGGATGGCGCACTTTTGGGCGAATGTCCTGGCTGTCGGAGGGCATCAGATAGGTGGGGCCCGCGCCCCGTCAATCCTCGCGGAACGTGTGCATCACCTGGTCGAGCAGCGGCTTCATCAGGTAGCTGAGCACCGTCCGGTTGCCGGTCTCGATGAAGGCGTCGGCAGGCATGCCCGGGACCAACCGCGTTCCTGCCGGCAACAGCGCCAACTGCTCGCTCCCGACCGAGATCCGCACCGTGTAGAAGGACGCACCGGTGGTCGGGTCGACCGAGGTGGCCGGTGAAATGGCGCGGACCGAGGCCATCAGCTCCGGCGTAGTGCGGGCATCGAGGCTCGAGAGGTGCAGCACCACCTCCTGCCGTTCCGCCACCTTGTCGACATCCATCGGGCTGACCCGGGCATCGACCACGATGTCGGGATTGGCCGGCACGATCAGCATCAGCGTCTCGCCGGCAGAAACCACGCCGCCCACCGTCTGCACCTTCGACTCGTGGATCATGCCCGGCTGCGGCGCGCGAAGCTCCAGCCGCTGCAGCCGATCCTCGGCGGCAATCTTTTGCTGCAGCAGCTCGGCGATGCTGACATTGACCTGCTGCAGTTCCTCAAGCACCTGGGCCTGGAACGCGTCGCGCAGCTGCGCGTGGGCGATCTCGCGCTCGGCGATCGAGGCTCTCGCGGCCGCGATATCGGTATCGATCCGCCCGATCTCGCCGGCGATGCCGGCGCGCTGGGTCTTGTTGGCATTGGTGCGGCCGACATTGGTCAGCCCGTCATCGAGCAGCTCGTTGAGGCCGCGCCACTCTTCCTCGAGCACCTCGAGCTGCGTGCTGAGCGCGGCCCGCTGCGCCCCAAGGCCAGCGATCTGCTGCATCAGCTGCTCGCCCTGCTCCTCGAGCCCGGCCTGCTGGCCTTCCAGCGACAGCGCCCGCGACTGTCTCAGCCGCCCCTGCTCGGCGTAGACAGCCTCGAAACCCTGGCCGGGGGTCCAGCCGGGAGCCGATGGATGCTGCATCTGAGCAGCATTGCTGCCTTCCGCCACCAGCCGCGAACGCCGCGCCAGCATGTCATCGAGCTGCGCCTCGACCACGGCCAGCGAGGCCTCGACCGAGGTGCCATCGAGCCGCAGCAGCAACTGGCCCTGTTCGACCAGCTCATCGTTCTCGACCAGGATCTCGGCAACAATGCCGCCCTCCTGATGCTGCACCCGCTTGGCCCCGCCTTCGACCACCACCGTGCCACTCGCCACCACCGCCCCGGCAATCTCGGTCAGCGAGGCCCAGAGGCCGAGCCCGCCAACCACCGCGACGGTCAGCCCGACGGCGAACGCCGAATGCCGTTTGAGGCTGCTGCTGGCCTGGGCCTCGGCGCTATCACTGGACATTGGGCACCACGGCTATGCTTCTTTGCTTGGTCGCCGGAGCAGGTTGCGTTACCGCCGCGGGCTTCGTCGCCGCCGGCGGCTGCGCGATCCGGGCGAGGATTTCGTCCTTGGGCCCGAAAGCCTGCTGCCGCCCGCCGCGCATGAACAGCACCTTGTCGGCGGCGAGAATGGCGCTCGGACGATGCGCCACGATGGCGACGATGGCGCCGCGGACCTTTGCCGCCTTGATCGCTTCGGTCAGGGCCTGGTCGCCCTCGGGATCGAGATTGGAGTTCGGCTCGTCGAGGACGATGAGGAACGGATTGCCATAGAGCGCCCGTGCCAGCCCGATCCGCTGGCGCTGGCCCGACGAGAGCGCGGCGCCGCGCTCGCCGATCAGCGTTTCATAACCCTTGGGCAGCGAGGCGATCAGCTCGTGCACCTGCGCCGCCGTCGCCGCGGCGAACAGCGCCTGCTCGTCGGCGTCGGGCTGGAAGCGCGAGATGTTCTCGGCGACGGTGCCGGCGAACAGTTCGACGTGCTGCGACAGGTAGCCGACATGCCGGCCCAGCCTATCGGCATCGAAATGGCTGAGTTCGGACCCATCGAGGCGGATCTCGCCCTGCAACACCGGCCAGGCGCCCACCAGCGCACGGGCCACGGTGGATTTGCCGGAGCCCGATGGCCCCAGGATGCCCACGGCCTCACCGGCCTGGAGCTCGAATGTCACGCCCTGCACGATGACCGCCTGGCGGCTCGGCCCCGCGGCGAGCTGCTGGACGCTGAGGCTGTGCGATGGCGCCGGCAGCGTCACCTCCGGCTGCCGGGTCTGGGTGGCAGAGAGCGCACTGGCGAGCCGGCGCCAGGCCTGCCGCGCCGCGACGAAGGCCCGCCACTGGCCGGTGATCTGTTCGATCGGCGCCAGCGCCCGCGACGAAATGATCGAGGCAGCGATCATCACCCCGCCGGTGGCTTCGTTGCGAATGACCAGATAGGCGCCCGCCGCCAGCACCGCCGATTGCAGCAGGAAGCGGAACGACTTGGTGAGTGCCGAATAGAGACCGCTGCTGTCGCCGGCCCGCCTTTGCGCCTGGTTGAGCTCGGCGCTGGCGCCCTTCCAGCGCGCGACAATGGCCGGCATCAGCCCCATCGCCGCAACCGACTCGGCGCTGGAGCGCGCATCGTCGAACTGCGTCTGGCGCCGGGCGGTAGCGACCGCCACGTCCTTCGAAGGCCGCTGCGACAGCAGCTCGTTGGCGACCAGCAGCAGCGTCATGACCACCGCGCCGCCCACCGTCACCCAGCCGAGCAGCGGATGCAGCAGGAAGATCGCTGCCACATAGACCGGTAGCCAGGGCAGATCGAACAGCGACATCGGCCCGGGTCCGGCGAGGAACTGCCGCACCGAATCGACATCGCGCACCGGATCGGCCTGCGGCCCGGTCTGGCTCAGGAGCTTCGCCCGGATCCCAGCCTGGAACGCTAATGGCGCAACGGTCGCATCGACCAACGCGGAGAAGCGCGCCGCCATCCGCGTCCGCACCACCTCGACGATGGCATAGACCCCGTACATGCCGACCACCAGCAGGGCCAACGCCCATAGCGTCGGCAGCGACCGGCTGGGCAGTACCCGATCATAAACCTGCAGCATGAAGATCGAGCCGACCAGCATGATGAGGTTGGAGAGCAGGCTCACCAACGTGAAAGCAGCAATCGGGCCGGCTGCTTTCGCAGCCAGCCCAAGAAGCGTAGGCATCGCGCCCTGCCCATTCGTACGCACTACCAACTAAGCCCCCAATCGGCGATCAGAACAAGAAGTCGCCATTGGCCAGCACCGTCGTCCTGCCGACAATCAGGATGCTCATCTCCGGCGTGACATCGCCATCGACGTTCATCTCGAGCAGCAGGTCTCCGCCAACCACCGTCTGGCGGATTTCGCCGGCGGAGAAGGAGCTGTTGGTATCCAGCACGAACGCCTGATCGCCGGAGACGCCTTCGTTGGCGTCGATGTCGATCAGCCGGACGCGATCGCCGGTAGTGAAGTCCTCGATGCGGTCCATGGCGCCGGCGACGCTTTCCGTGGTCGAGCCGTAGGTGAACCGGTCGTTGCCGGCGCCGCCGAAGAGCGAGTCGGCGCCGAGGCCGCCCGAGAGGTAGTCGACGCCATCGTCGCCGTAGAGGATGTCGTCGCCGTCATCGCCGCCGGCCCAGTCGTCGCCGGCGCCGGCATGGATCTCGTCGTTGCCGGCATCGCCTTGGAGGGAATCCGCGCCGTCGCCGGCGTGGATGGTGTCGTCGCCGGCGTCGCCGAAGATGGTGTCGATGCCGGTGCCGCCGGTAATGATATCGTCACCGCCGTCACCATGTACCAAACTCCCCACCCCGGTGACGGTGACCACGTCGTCGCCAGCCTCGGCATGGATAGTGGTGCCGTTGAAGTGCACGGTGATCGCATCGCCGAAATCGCTGCCGATGAAGATTTCGAGGTCGGCGAAGGTGTCGCCCAGGGCATCGCCGCCATAGGTCGAAGCGGCAGCTGCCGTGTCGAAGCTCACGCCGGCTTCTGACCAGAAGTAGCTGACCGAGTCCGTGCCTGCTCCACCATTGAGCGCGTCGGCTCCGGCGCCACCCATCAGGTAGTCGTTGTCGTCGCCGCCATTGAGCGTGTCGTTGCCTTCACTGCCGTGCAGCCAGTCTGCGCCGGCACCGCCAGTGAGGATGTCGTCGCCTTCCTCGCCGGAGAGGGCGTCATCGCCGCCAGCGCCATTAATGGTGTCGTTCCCCTCGCCACCGAGGATCTCGTCAATGCCGCTGCCGCCGGTAATCAGGTCGGCACCGTCGTCACCGCGCAGCTTGCTGCCCACCCCGGTGACGGTGATGGTGTCATCGCCGGAGCCGCCCCAGATTTCGATGCCGTTGTAGCCGACGGTGATGCTGTCGGCGTAGGCGCTGCCCCAGAAGAACTCGATGCTGGAGAAGGTGTCGCCCAAGGCATCGCCGGTATAGGTGGAGGCCGCGAGGTTGGTGTTGAGGCTGATGCCGGCTTCGGCATTTTCGTAGCCGGCGATATCGAAGCCGTCGCCGCCGTTCAGCTGGTCGGCCCCGGCGCCGCCGACGAGGTAGTCGTCGCCGTCGCCGCCGTTGAGGTTGTCATCCCCCAGCCCACCGCTGACCCAGTCGGCACCCAGTTCGCCATCGATCCAGTCATTGCCGTCATCGCCCTGGATGGCGTCGTCGCCGTCGCCGCCCTGCAGCGAGTCATCCCCCTCCTCGCCGAAGATGGCGTCGTCGTCGGCTTCGCCGGCGACCGCATCATCGCCGGCCCCGGCGAAGATGACATCACTGCCGTCACCGCTGAGGATGGTGTCGATGCCATCGCCGCCGAAGATGCGGTCTCCGCCGCCATAGCCGTAGATCAGATCGGCACCGTTGCCGCCGATGAGGATGTCGACGCCGCGGTCACCCGCGAGCTGGTCGTCGCCGTCCTCGCCGTCGAGGTAGCTGCCGTCGCCGACCGTCTCGAGATAGTCGTTGCCGGCGCCGCCGAGCACTGACATCCCGTCCACGTTGACGACGATGTTGTCGGCAAATGTAGTGCCGATGATCTGCTCGATCGAGGTCAGGGTGTCACTGGTGGCGTCGCCGGACCAGGTCGAGCTGGCATTGCGCATATCGAGATTCACGCCGGCGGCCGCCGTGACATACGAGGCGATATCCCAGCCAAGCCCGCCATTGAGGACGTCGGCGCCAGCGCCGCCGATCAGGATGTCGTCACCCTCGCCGGCGCTGATCTGATCGTTACCGCCGAGGCCATAGAAGGTCTCGCTCAGCACCGATCCGGTGAGGGTATTGTTGCCGGAGGTGCCGGTCTGGCCGGGGCCACCTGCCCCGAACATGAAGGTGACCAGGGCCTCCTTGGTCCAGATGTTGCCGTCACCATCGATGATGGTTTCGACACCCCACTCGCCGTCGGTCCTGAACTGGTTCTTGACCACGATGGTGCTGCCATCGCCGGCGCCGGTAACGCTTTCGGCAATCTGGATGTGCAAGTCGGCGCCGACGGCGACCAGGTAGGTCTGGGTGAAGCCGTTGACACCCGCGACGCGGAGGACATCCCCCCTGCCACCGCCCTGCCCTTCGTCGATGACGTCGTCACCATCGCCTCGGGTGTAACGGTAAGTGTCGTTCTCAAGCCCGCCCTCCAGCAGGTCGTCGCCCCTTCCGCTGACCAGCTCGTCCACGCCGGCAGTGCCGACAATCGTCCGATCGAGATTGTTGATGGTGACGGCGATAGCCTGCGTGTCGGTCAGCGAGCCATCGGAGGCCTGCACCGTGACGTTGTAGACGTTGTTGGCCCCGACATCGGTCGGATGGTCGAAGTCGGGCGCACTCTTGAAGCTGAGCTGCCCGGTCGTCGGGTCGATGCTGAACTTCGTCGCATCGGCGCCACCAACGATCGAATAGACGATGCTGGTCCCGGCGTCCGGATCGCCCGCCGCCACCGTGGTGACGGCGGAGCTCAGCTCGTCGATGGCGATCGAAGCGGTCGCGCCACCGCCATTGGACAGGATGGTGGGCGCTTCGTTCTGGTTGCCCACCGTCACCGAGATGATCTGCGTGTCGCTCAGCGTGCCGTCGGAAACCCTGATAATCACGTCGTAGACATTGTTGCCGTCGGCATCGGCCGGTTGGTCGTAATCGGGAGCTGCAACAAAGCTCAGGGCGCCGGTGGTGGCGTTGATGGTGAACTTGCCGGCATCGGCACCGCCGGCGATATCGAAGGTCAGTGTGGTGCCGGCATCGACGTCGGTGGCCGTCACCGTGGTGACTGCCGACGTGCCTTCCGTCAGCGAAACGGCCGCCTCGTCGGCGCCACTGCCCGACGAGATGGTCGGCGCTTCGTTGGCATTGCCGACCGACACCGCGATCGCCTGGCTGTCGGTCAGCCAGCCGTCCGCGGCGGTGACCACCACGTCATAAACGTTGTTCGCCCCGACATCGCCGGGCGCTTCGAAGTTCGGAGCGGCGACGAAGCTCAGCACACCGGTATGCGCATCGATCACGAACTTGGCGGCATCGGCGCCGCCGGTGATCGAATAGGTCACCACTGCGCCGACATCGCTGTCGGTCGCGACAACCGTCGTGACGGCCGTCGCCCCCTCGCTGACGCTGATGCTGGCCGTGGCGCCGCCACCGCCCGAGGCAATGATCGGCGCGTCGTTGGCGTCCCCGACCTTAACCGAAATGGTCTGCGTGTCGGTGAGCGTGCCGTCAGAGGCCTGCACGGTGACGATGTAGATATTGTCGGCGTTGGTATCGCCCGGCACGTCGAAATCCGGGGCGGAAACGAAGCTCAGCGCGCCGGTGGTGCTGTTGATGGTGAACTTGGCCGCGTCGGCGCCGCCGACGATCGAATAGGTCACCGTGCCGCTATCGGTGGCGGTGACGGTGACGACGCCGGTATTGTTTTCCGGCAGCTCGATCGATGCCGTAGCGCCACCCCCGCTCGAGGTGATGCTGGGCGCTTCGAACATGCCGACCAACTGGGCCTTGGTCCAGCTGGCGCCCGCACCGTTGGTGACGGTCTCGACGCCATACTCGCCGGTGCGGAGCTGATCCTTCAGCACGATAGTGCCGCCATCGCCGGCACCCACCGCCGACGGAGCGATGGTGACGAGGATGTCGAAGCCGTTGCGGGTGAAGCTGATGGCGCCGCTGGAAATCCCGGAGAGCACGAGCTCGTCGCTGGTGCCTTCGCCGGCCCCTTCGATCACCACATCGTTGCCGCCGCCACGGGCATAGACATAGCTGTCATTGCCCGTGCCGCCGGTGAGCGTGTCATTACCGCCGGCGCCATTGAGCGTATCGTTGCCACCGGCCCCGTTGAGGCTGTTGGCAGCGGAGTTGCCGGTGAGCACGTTGGCGGCCGAGTTGCCGGTGCCGCTGCTCGCCGCATTGCCGACGAGAACCAGATTCTCGACATTGGCAGCAAGGGTATGGGAGACGCGCGCCTGCACCGTATCGGTGCCCTCGCTCGCTGCTTCCGTCACCACGTCACCGGCGTTGTCGACGACATAGGTATCGTCGCCGGCGCCGCCGATCAGGGTGTCCGCCCCTACCCCGCCATCGAGGGTATTGGCGGCGGAGTTGCCGGTCATGCTGTTGGCCAGCGCATTACCGAGGCCACTGATCGCCGAACTGCCGGTCAAGACCAGGTGTTCGACGTTCTGCCCGAGCGAATAGCTGATCGCCGAGCGCACCGTGTCGCTGCCCTGGCTGCCGAGCTCGACCACCACGTCATCGGCCTGATCGACGACATAGACGTCGTCGCCAGCACCACCGGTCATGGTATCGGCCCCGGCCCCACCATCGAGGGTGTTGGCGCCGGCATTGCCGATAAGCGTGTTGTTCAGCGTGTTGCCGGTGGCGTTGACTGCGCCCGCCCCGGTGAGGGTCAGGTGCTCGACATTTGTCCCGAGCACAAAGCTGACGGCGGACAGCACCGTGTCGCTGCCGTTGCTCGCCGTCTCGGTGACGGTGTCGCCAGCGTTGTCGACGACATAGGTGTCGTTGCCGGCCCCGCCGATCAGGCTGTCGGCCCCGGCGCCGCCATCGAGGACGTTGGCGCCGGCATTGCCGGTGATGGTGTTGTTGAGGGCGTTACCGGTGCCATTGGCAGCGGCGCCGGTCAGCGTCAGGTTTTCGACATTGGCGGCGAGCAGGTATCCGGCGGCCGACGACACCACCAGGTCGGTGCCTTCGCTGGCCAGTTCGACCACCAAATCGGAGCCGGTATCGACGTAATACACGTCATCCCCGGTGCCGCCGGTGAGGGTGTCGGCACCCGCGCCGCCATCGAGGATGTCGTTGCCGGCACCTGAGGTGAGCGCATTCGCGGCAGCGTTGCCGAGCATGTAGTTATCGAGCGAGTTGCCGGTAGCGCTCAGCGCGGCGCTGCCCTGCAGCACCAGTTGCTCGAGATGGTTCCCCAAGGTGTAGGCGTCGAGGGCGGTGTACACCGTGTCGGTGCCCTCGCCGCTGTTCTCCTGGATGACGTCGCTCGCATTGTCGATGACATAGGCATCATTGCCGATACCGCCGATCAGCGTATCGGCGCCGGCGCCACCATCGAGCACGTCGTTGCCAGAACCGCCGGTGAGCACGTTGGCGGCGGCATTGCCGAGCAGGGCATTGTCGAGCGTATTGCCGGTGCCATTGATTGCGGCAGTGCCCGAGAGGATGAGATTCTCCAGGTTGCTGCCCAGAGTGTACGTCATCCCGGCCTGGACGGTATCCGTGCCTTCTCCGGCCGCCTCGGTGATGGTGTCCGGCGAGCCCGCCTCGAGGATGTAAAGGTCATCCCCCAGGCCGCCGATCAGCGTGTCGGTGCCCTCGAGGCCGTTGAAGATATCGTTGCCCGCTCCACCGGTCAGGATGTTGTTCGCCGAGTTGCCGACCAGCACGTTGTTGAGGGCGTTGCCGGTCCCGTTGACGGCAGCGGTGCCGGTAAGCGTCAGGTTTTCGACATTGGCGCCGAGCGTATAGCCAAGCGCGGTAATGACGGTGTCGTTGCCGCCATCTGCGAGTTCGGTGACCACGTCGCCCGAGACATCGACCAGGAAGCGGTCGTTGCCGGCGCCGCCGGCCATGGTGTCGGAACCGGTCTTGCCGTCAATCAGGTCATCGCCACCATCGCCGAACAGCGTGTCGTTGCCGCTCATGCCGTCGATAATGTCATTGCCCGCACCGCCGGAGACGTGGCTACCCAGCAGCCTGTCGTCAAAGGCCGAGCCGATGAGCTTCTCAATGCTGGCCAGGGTGTCGGCCGAGCCGTTCTCGTTGACCGAAGTCTGGACGCCGGATTTCTTGCCCGCCTTTTCCATCGAAACGGTTACGGCAGAGGCGGAGGTGCTGTAATCGGCGGTGTCGGTGCCATTGTCGCCGGAAAGCACGTCGCTGCCGGCGCCGCCGACGAGACTGTCGTCACCGCCGCCGCCGCTCAGCTGGTTGTTGCCAGAGTTGCCGACAATCCAGTTGTTGGAAGAGTTGCCGGTGCCGGAGAAATTTCCGGAGCCGGTGAGGAACAACCTCTCGATGTTCTCCGAGAGTTGATAGCTTGTTGAGGAGTAAACGGTGTCGGTCCCCTCACCGCCCGACTCGTACACCTTGTCGCTGGAGTTATCGACGAAATAGGTGTCATCGCCTTTCCCCCCAACCAGAGAATCGGCATTGGCGCCACCGTTGAGACTGTCATTGCCACCGCCCCCATAGAGAGTGTCCTGGGAGCTGCCGCCGGTGACGGCGTAGTCGGCCCGCTCGCCGTTCGCACTGAGGGTGACGACCGTCTGCTTGGTGACCGTGGCGCCGCTGTACTCGGTGATGGTCTTCACCTTGCTACCGTCGACGCGGACGACCGAGGTTTCGACGACGTCGATGTCGCCGTCGTTATCCTTGTCCTTAGCTAGCCGGACCGTCAGGCCATCGGCGCTGATCGTCTCGGTGGCCGAGGCAACCACCTTGTTCTTGGCGTTCTTGTCGGTGATCGTGCCAACCTGAGAGCCATCGATCCGGGTGACCCAGGTCTCGGTATGCTCCTTGGTGCCGTTGCCGTCGTAGTCAGCCTCGACCGTACGAGTGTTGCCGTCGGCGCTGACCGTTATGGTGGTTGAGGCAGCAGTGCTGCTCCCATTCACCGCCGATACCCAGACGACATCACCGACCGACGATGGAATACCTCGCGCCGCTGTGTTGTCGGTGACGGTGGTTGCCGTTGAGCCGTTGATCCTACTGACCGTCGTCGAAGTTTCATCGGTGCTGCCATTACCATCGACGTCAACCGCTATCGCGGTTGTTCGACCATCTGCGCTAACAGTCGTCGTCACCTTGTTCTGGAGAACCGGCGAGATAACGGTGACACTTCCGTTGGCCGCCTTCTCGCTTACCTTGTAAGTCTCGAGAATGCTGCTCGTCGATCCATCCGCATTCTCGACCAACCTGCGGGTCGAGGTGCGGTCGACGATCCCGTCGCCGTCCAGGTCTCGAGTAGTGCTCATCAGCAGACCGTCCGCACTGATCGTGCTGATGAGCTGCCCGGTCTTGGTTCCACTTACTGCCCAATCGGTGACAATGCTGGTCGAACTGCCATCGACCAGCCCGGTATTAGATTCGGTTCGGTCAACCGTTCCGTCCCCATTGGCGTCAAGAGTAGTCGTAACCGTGCGCTTGTCTCCAGTGGTCTGAACTGTCACACGGTCCTTGAGGGTGCCCGTTGAGGAATAGGTGCTCACAACCTCGGCGGTAGAACCGTCGGCTAACGTCGTCGTTGACAGAGTTTGGCTTTCCTCGAAAGTGCCGTTGCCGTCCATGTCCTTCTGGACTGTCGTTGTGCGCCCGTCTGCGCTGGTGGTCGTTACGACCTTGGACATCAATGCTCCGCCAGCACCGGTGTTAGTAACAGTCTCGGTGGTCGACCCATTAGCATTCCTGACCAGTACATCGGTCGAAGCCTCGGTATAGCTGCCGGTGCCCGCCTTATCCCATTGCCGTGTTGTGCTTAGACCATCAGCGCTCTCGGTGACGGCATAGCGGCTCTTGAGTGTGGCGCCTGCAAAATTGCTGGTCGTCTTGGTCTGCGCCCCATCGGCACTAAGCACGATCACATCCGTCTTGCTCTCGCCGTAAGAACCCGAGCCGGTGAGATCGTACTGGGTGGTGGTCGACAAGCCATTGGCGCTGGTGGTGATGACGGCTTTGTCTTTCAAGGTCACCGTATATGCTGGATTGGCCGAAGATGCGCTGCCTCCGGTCAGCGTCGAAAAAGCGATCGTCTCGACCCTGGAGCCGTCAGTACTGAGCACAAGCGTTTCCGTAGACTGGCTCTCGGCCAATCCATTGCCGTTGGCATCATACTGGGTGGTGGTCGAGGTTCCGTCGGCGCTGACCGTCTCGTATACGCCACGGGTGCCCCCATAGCTGCGGCCGGACGCCAATTGCACCGCGCCATCCATGCTCGATGTCAGCATGGTGCCATCGGCGTTTATGGTCTGAACAATAGTCTGATCGACTGTGCCGTTACCGTCGATGTCTTTGGTTGTCGTCACCGTCTGCTTGTCGGCGCTCGTGACGATCGTAGTCTTGTCGTGCAGGGAACCATTGGCATTAAGATTCGAGACCACGCGCGTAGTCGAGCCGTTGGCGTTCACGGTCGTCGCTTCGGTGCGGCTGCCGGTGAAACTGCCGCCGCCAGATTTGTCCCACTGCGTTGTGATGGTGAGCCCATCGGCGCTGGTGGTGACGACGGTCTTTTCTTTCAGCGACCCGTTGGCGTTGAAGCTGGAAACTGTCTGCGTCTTCGAGCCGTCGACGTTTAGTACGATCGCGCCCGACCGTGAACTATCTGTGGTACCGTTGCCGTCGAGATCGGTGAGAACCGCTGTTGTGAGACCATTGCCCGCGGCGGTCTGCGTCGACCGTGATACCAGCACGCCGGCACTGTTGTAGGTCGAAGAAATCGTGGTCACCGAGCCGTCGGCATTGGTGGTTGAGCCGACGACCAAGTCGTTGACGCCGTTGCCGTCGAGATCAGATGCAATTGTAGCAGCCAGGCCATTGCCGCTTGTCGTCGACACGGTTCTGGCCTTGAGTGCGCCGCTGCCACTGAACGTCGAAACCGTCTCGGTCTTCGAGCCATCGGCATTGAGGGCCACGGTACTTGTCGTAACTTCATCGGCTGTGGTGTGCGTACCCAGATAAGTTGATACAGTCTTCGACAGGCCGTCATCGCTGACAGTCGTGACCGTCCGTCCGGTCTGGATCGTTCCCGCTCCGTTGAAACTGGTGATCGTTTGCGTAGTCGAGCCATCAGCGTTTAGGACAGTGACACTCGTCGCCTTTGCGTCGAACGTCCCGTCGCCGTTGGCGTCGGTTTGCGTCGTCGCGCTGAGGCCGTTGCCACTGGTACTGACTATGGTCTGGCCAACCTTGTTGACGCCCGCTGTCGCTGAACCTTGATAGAGCGTCGTCGTGACCGTCGTTGTTCCATCAGCGTTAAGAGATTTGACGCTGATCTCAGTGGCGTCGGTCACTGCATCGCCGTTGGCATCCAGGATCGTCGTCTTAGTGAGACCGTCGGCGCTAATCGTCGTTACACTCTTGCCAACGAGAGTCGTCCCATTAGGGCTGAAACTCGCCGCGGTCTGGATCCTAGAGCCATCAGCATTGACGATTGTGGTGACTGTGCTCTCCGGTGACGCATTCGTGCTGAGATAGCTGCTCACCGTTGTGGTCAGTCGATCAGCACTTACGTTCGTGATGGTCTTGCCGGTCTGAGTCAGGCTCGTGCCGTCAAAATGCGTCACCGTCTGGGTCAGTGAGCCATTGCCGTTGAGAACAGTTACGTCGTTCACCGTTTGGAACGGCGAAATCTGGGAATTGAGATAGCTCTGCGTGGTGACCGACAGCCCGTTAGCGCTGGTCGTGGTGATCGTCTTGCCGATCTGCACCGAACCATCGCCATTTTTGCTTATCGCGGTGACCGTCGACGAACCGTCGCCATTGATCACCGTCGTCGTTGTGGTCGTCGCATCGTAGCTGCCGTCGCCATTGGCATCAACCTGGATCGTTTGGCTCAGGCCATTCGCGCTGGTCGTGGTCACCGACTTCGATAGCATCGTCCCGCCGCTGGACGAGTACACCGAGCCCGTCGTCACCGAGTTGCCGCTGACCACCGCGACCGTCTCGACGCGGTCGAGCGCGCCATCGCCGTCGCTGTCGATGCTGGTGCTACGTGTCTTGCCGTCAGCGCTCCAACTCGCAACGGTCTTACCCAACGTCCCACCGTTCGCGGCCTTCCTGGTGATCGCTTCCGTCGTCGATCCATCGGTCCCGAATGTCGTGACCTTCGTAGTGGTGACGTCGTACGTGCCGTTGCCATCAAGGTCGACGCGCTCGGTCTTGCTAAGTCCGTCGGCGCTGAGGTCCGTCACCGTCTGATCGCGCAGCGTGCCGTTGCCGTTGGAGCGGCTCTCGGACATCGTCGTGCTGCCATCGCCGTTGCGGATGATCTGACTCGTCGATGTGAGGTCGACCGTCGCATTGCCGTCAAGGTCGCTACTGATGGTCTTGGAGCTGCCATCGGCCGTGGTGACCGTCACAGCGCGACCGATCATGTTCCCGGACGCCGTACCGCTGCCAGCGTATTCGATAACTGTTTCAGTCCGTGTGCCGTTGCCGGCGACGGCGGTCGATTCCGTGCGGGTACCGTTGATCGCGCCACTACCGGTGAGCTCAACCTGTACGGTCTTGGTCAGCCCATCGGCACTAGTAACGGTCGTTCGCTCGTCCTTGGTGGACCCATTGGCGTTGAGGTGCGTGGCGGTAAGCGTCAGGCCGCCGTCTACGCCGGTCGCGCGAGTCTCGACTTCATCATAGTTGCCCGAGCCGTCGACATCGCGGCTGACGGTAATCGTCTTGCCGTCGGCGCTAGTGAGCGTCACCTCTTTGCGCGCCAGGATCGTCGCGCTGCCGTCGTAGTCTTGGACGGTCCGCGTCACCGATCCGTCGCCGCCGACAACTGTAACGTCGGTCTGCACCCGATCGAGCACCCCGTCGCCATCCGTATCGAACTTTACCGTGCGCGTCTTGCCGTCGGCGTTGGTGATTGTCGTGGTCTCGCTGGCAAGACTGCCATCGCCGTTCGCCGCCCGGTTGACCAGTGTTGTCGAGCCGTCGCCGTTGCGGGTAACCGTCTGTGCAACAACGTGTCCGCCCACCTCGAAGGTAAGCTTCGCGTCCGCAGCGATGCCCGTCGAACCGTCGCTCTTGGTGTAGGTCGTCGTGCCCGAAATCTTTGACCCGTCAGGGAGAGTCACTTCCTGATTGTTGGTGACAAGGTTGATGGAAGTGATGCCAAGCTCATCGAGGGTTCTAAGCGTGGTCGTCCCATCCGAGTTGGTGACCAGCACTTTGAACAACGCCCACTCGGCGTCGCCGGCATCCAGTTTACCGTTCTTGTTGGTGTCGAAGACATTGAGTAGCGCCTGCATGTCGCTCTCGGCCGTCGGATCCCACTGAGTGAAATCGATTTCATTCTGCCGATCGATCACCCCGTCATTACCGGAATCGCGAACCAGCACGCCATCCCCGACACCAGCCCAGGCAGTACGGTGCTGCTTGCCGTCACCGGACATGTCGAAAAACACATTCGACGATGACACCTGTGTAATTTCTACCCCGTCACCGTCCAGATCCAGAAGAACCGGACGACCACTAGGATTACTTGCGATGTAGTCCGCCCACCGAGGATCATTGTTCATCGACTGGGGATAGAACGGATTGCCGCCCCCACCACCGGAACCACCAGAACCTGACCCCGACCCATTGGTCGCAGGCGAGGAAGTCCTTCCAGTGTCAAGATTCTTTATCGAGCCGTCCGGCTGCACTTGATAGGTGTAGCCATTGGTACTGGTCCACTTCTGTCCCACCGACGCATGGCTACCAGACGCAAGCTGTACCCTGTCACCGCTACCGTCGGAGACGTCTTTGTAGCTGGAGCTGTGAACCTGGGCTAATTGGGCAGGGATGCCATTGACGAGAGACGGGTCAATACGCTTCCCAGTGTCGGGGTCCTTTACGACTACATTCCCTGCTGCATCTCTGTAGACAAACGCCCACATCTTGTTGCCGGAACCATCGTTCAGATACAGCTGCTTCAGAAGATCGGTGCGAAAGAATTTCTCTTGCTGAGAATAGATCTCGCTAGTCGACCCTTGGTTGAACACCGCGGTGTCACGCTTGTATGTATTATCCTGAATTCTATCGAACTCATTTAATAATAACGGATCAACATGCTGTCGCGCTGTAATGACCGCATCGTATCCCGGCCCAGTCATCTGGCGTACATCCTCGAGTGTACCTGCAGACAGTGACGCATTGTGGACGCGAACTCCCTCCGCCACATACGTGTGGAGTCCCTCAACTTCAAAATTGAACGTCTTCCATCCCCGGCGCCAGGACGGCTGCAGTGCAAGCGCACCGCTACTCTGCACCGCAAGAACCTCTGCGCTAGGAAACCAGTGATGCGTATCCGCCGAGTAACTTATCGCCTTCCCGGATACGTAAAAGTCGGTTCCGCTTGAATCAACAACGCGCTGATTCGTCGCCAGTATTTGTTCAATTGAACAAAAGCCACCTGTCGACGTAAGGAACTGATGCCCTGGCGTAACCACAAGACCATTCGATAGTTGGATGAGAGACTCCGCAACATTTTCAAACAGCCGCGTTACGCGTTTTGGTTCGAGTTCACCCCGTCCTCCGTCCCGGCTCTCGTCGAACGCAAGAACAAAGTCTCCCGGCCTGATCGTCTCAATCGGGGCCAAGGCCCCGGAAGCCATAAGAATCCGGGTGCCTGCTACGAAACACCTGCTATCCGCAAGTGGGCCGATCGGCCCCATCATCGCGCCAACAAAGTCCCACATTCCCTCGTCAATGATGCTTACACCGGCCTGCATGGATCCAGCCAACGTCGCACTAAGGATCTTGCCGGGATCGACCGAATACCATATCGGCAGATCCAACTGTCGCTGAGATAGCGGAAACAAGTCCCCGACGAACGGCCTCTGCTGCCCACCCAACGCGATCAAATAGATATTGTTTGCGATCTGGACGCAGCTGTTTCCAACCAGGGCGTAGTCAAACTTCTTGGTAGACTGTGCGTACTGTAATGCATTGTAAAATGCCTGACGACCGACGTACACGTCGGCATAGACTTGGTACTTCTGACCGTCACCAGCTGGGAACTCGTTCTGAACGAAACCATCGCTCCCCCGACCATCCGAATAAACTGCTAGCGGAGCTTCCCACCAGGTCGGCGTCGATTGACCACCGAATGTATTGTTGAGGAGCGCCGTGCGGTCGTTGATATTGAAGCCGGGCGCCATGAAAGTCGTATTCATGTGCCCAGTCTCGGGAAGCGGATTTCCTCCGACCCAGAATCGAATGACGTATGCCTCACTCATTCTCTATTCCCCGCTCCTGTTGACACCGACGCGGCTAAAGGCGCCCGGTGATCTGTACCAATGAAAATCGCTCACACGTCTTCGTTGTTATTCTGAAATCATCCACGTCTAGAAGAATGTCATCGTGAATTGCTTCGGCAGGATTTTGAGGAAAGGTGTCGTACTCAGTCAAGAACGACTGCCGATCCATCCCCCTGGCCTCACGAATGGACTGCTCGACCACAGCACCAGTAACGTCGGCAAGCGCGTAGACAATAGACACATTTCTTGGCCCACCTAACATACCGCTGCCGCTCTTATTTCTATACAGAATGGGATTACAACCTCCCTTGTCGAGTTGGTTGCGCGCAAAGCCTGGCACGTTGCAGGACGCATCCGTCACTTGCGCAGGATATGGCCAATTCCAGTGCGGCGTGATTCCCGGCTGGCGAACATAGGTCGCCCCCTCGAAGCAACTTTGATTTGGGTCGTGAAATACGGAGTATGGGTAAGCTCGCCCGCCATCTCCGATCGCGATCCTTGCGACGGTGCTCACAAGTATCTGGTCAATCTGTGTGTTCGTGCCCGAGGCGAGCATTATGTTGGCGACCCACAAAAGGCCACCTAGCAGCACTCCGCATGTCACGATTACCGCAACCAGAAGCGCCCACACACTCGAGGTGAATTTGATTTGTCCACCTTTCATTTCCAGACGCACCACACGGCACTCAACCCTCAAAATAATGTAGATCAGTACAAATCAACACATAGAGCGCCGAAGAACCATCACGCTCCATCTGGCGGGTGAAGCGTAATCATAAATCTTTTCTCGACAACACGACGCTGCTCGTTGCAGGCGTCCGGCGTAACAACGCGCACATGTTTTCGTTGGGTATCGAGCTTGGCAATGACGTCGCGCCGAACATCGGAACGTAATTCACTCGCAAGCTCTTCGAATTCTGACAGCATTATCAGCACATCGTCATAATTAAATGATAAGTGACGCGTGGCGCACCATTCCGCAATAATCAAGGTCTCACCAAAGTCAAGAGATTGTTGTTGCTTGTCCTCATCCGCGCCGAAGCTAGTGGGTACACCAAGTCCGAGGGTCAGAACCGCGCACAGGATTAGTTGAGCGTGTAGCCTCATGATTTTCATATCTCGTCGCTATCTCAAGGCAGCCTTAGCAAGAAATTTCCGTTCGGAGAATGGCAGGTGGCGGTACTGGCTTTCGGAATGCCAGGCGCGCACCAGTGGCAGCAATAGTACAGCCTCCCGCGGCGACGTCATCTTGACGATGACCCCCCCTGACTTTCAGGCAAGCGCGACCGTTCCCCGGCCTCGTCGACCAGGTTGACCTGCGCATCCATCGGGATTTGCTCTCTACTGTGAAATTGGCCCCTATGACCTCACAGGATCACAAGGCAAAGTTCTTAACAAGGGGGAATACGTAGAAATCTTTATCAACGCGGGTGACTTTGTTTGACGGCGGTCATCTGCTCGAGAGAGAGCTTCTGCTGGCGGAGGCTTTTGTTCCGAATGATCAAACTTCTAAGCAACGGTGACGATCGGGATTGTCGTACGCACGTCATGCCACCGTGGTTCGGCAGCGTCGGGCGCTCACGCTTCCGACGCTCTGACGTGCCGAGATCGATGAGATCGGACCGCATTCGATGCGACCGGCCCGGCTCTTCGCAGGGACCGGTCCGTCCGCAAGTCACTCTCGTGAGCGCTTCGGCCCGTGGCCTTGCATGAAACGGAGTTGCGGTAGCGGAAACTCGCGCGTGCTCCGCCCACGGACGCAGGAGTTCAGCGCGACGGCAGGCGGGTCTTGAAAGAACCCGCGCACTCGATGAGGTGGCGCCGCTTCAGATTGTCTGCCGAGGAATTGGGGGGGCCGCACGGGGGACCTGTCTCCCTGCGCTGCCCCGCAGCTTGGGGAGATCACCCTGCACCCTGCCGGGCTCCAGGTGGCCTGCCACCCGAAGCCCGTCAGGGCGCAGGGTGGCGGAGAGGATGGGATTCGAACCCACGAGACCCTTTAGAGGTCTGCGCCCTTAGCAGGGGCGTGCCTTCGACCACTCGGCCACCTCTCCGTCGGAGGGTCTGATAGGGGCAATCGTCCGGGCGGGCAAGGGGTTTTTCGGGGGTGGCGACAACGCAATAAATGACCGGCGCCGGGCAAGTGATGCAGAAGTGCCGCGCCGGGTGCGGCGTCACGATACTTGCTGAACTTTGCCATTGATTTGACCAGAGGCTGCGCAACGATAGCCGCAGTTGCCGCAATCGGGGAGTACTCCTCGATTCGAGCGGACCGGATGGGCGATCTTTGCGGAGGATTAACCCATGGCCTGGTTACAGAAGCTGACGAGCATCGTGGCGGTTTCGATGGCGCTGAGCGCGGGACCGGTGGTGGCGCAGCAAGCGCTGCCCGCCCTGATTGAAGGGGTGTGGCTGACGACGGCGCAGACCGAGCTGACGATTGTCGCCTGCCCTATCGGCTATTGCGGTCACATCACCAAGATCGTGATCCCCGAGGCGATCAAAGAGAAGTATGGCGATCAGCTGGAGAGCGTTGATCCGGCATCATTCACCGACGCCAACAACAAGGATCCGGCACTGCAGGGGCGGCCGATCCAGGGCTGCAGATCCTGGCGCTACGGCAGACCGGCAACCCGATGTTCTATGAAGGTGAGATCTACAACCCCGAGGATGGGAACATCTACTCGGGGTCGGTGGAGGTGCTGTCGGCAGACCTGATCCGGCTCAAGGGCTGCGTGCTCTATGTGCTCTGCCAGGAGCAGGACTGGTCGCGGGTGCCGGCGGAAGTTGTGACTGAGTAGGGTGCTTTAGGGAGTTCCCTGCTCTCGCTGAGGGGCTAAACCAATTGCTGGCGTCGGCTCACAGCACAGGTGGGATCAGCAAGCATAGCGCGTGTGGCACACCCCACCCCATCCCGGCCATTCGAGCGCAGCTCTCATGGCCTTCTCCCCTAAAATCGCTCCACTGGAGCGATTTTGCCTACGGCCGGCTCGAAGCCCGTCAAGGGGAGGGTGCCGGCCGGTGGTTATGGCAAGGTCCAGCCAAGCACTCGATGCCCACCTCCCCCTCGACGGGGGAGGCAAGCGAAGCTTGGGACCGCAGCGAGCTAGCTGTCGAAGCTCGGAGGGGGTGTGCGGAGCCACGGTGTTTGCGGCTCCCCCCGCCAAGCAGGGGAGGATCACCGAACTCAGCGCTGGTTGAACAGGATTTTCTGCGCTTCCTTGTCCGTGGCGGCGCTGATCTGCTGGCTTTGCTCGAGGGTGATGCCGAGGGCGCGCTGCACGGCCGGCCGGTCGGTGACGCGCTGGCGCCAGGCGGCAAAGCTGGGGAACTCGGTGATGTCGATGCCGTGGTTGTCCGAGCCACGCGACCAATCGAAGATGGCGATGTCGGCGATCGAGTAATCGCCTGCCACATAGTCTTTGCCGAACTCGGCCTGCTTCTTCAGCTGGGTATCGAGCACGCGATAGAGCCGGTGGCTCTCATCCTGGTAGCGCTTGATGGCGTAGGGGATCTTCTCGGGGGCGTAGCGCGAGAAGTGGTTGTTCTGCCCCAGCATCGGGCCGAAGCCGCCGACCTGCCAGAACAGCCACTCATCGATCTTGATCCGCTCGGACCAGTTGGTGCCGTAGAACTTGCCGAACTTCTCGGCGAGGTACTTGAGGATCGCGCCGGACTCGAAGATCGAGACGGGCTTGCCCTCCGGCCCCTCGGGATCGACGATCGCCGGGATCTTGTTGTTGGGCGAGATGGCGAGGAAATCGGGCTTGAACTGGTCGCCGCGGCCGATGTTGATCGGGTAGATGGCGTAGGGCAGCGCCAGCTCTTCGAGGATGATGGTGATCTTCCGGCCATTCGGCGTGGCGGCGTAATAGAGATCGATCGGCAAGGTCTGGGTGGTCATTGGGGGAGTCCCGGTCTGCTGCTGAAGTGGTGACGGAACGCCACCGGAGGACGAGGGCTCCATATATCGGCACCTGACGATGGAAGACAACCCGCACACGGGAATGACAACGGCGGAGCGAGCCCCGCCGTTGAAAATCCATTCTGTTAGGCGCGCTGGATGCGCATATGCGGTTCACCGTCGCTGGTGCGCGCCGCCGAGATGCCGCGCAGATCGACCGTGGCGCGGACGCGTTGGCGGTAGATCGGGCCCATCAGCTCGGATTTCGACACGTTGACGGGGCGATCGAACTTCACGGTCACCTCGTAGTGGTTCATGTCGGCGAGCAGTTGTACCCCGATGACCATACCGATGAACGGCTGGCTGAGGTAGGTGCCCTTGACGCGCTGGCCAACCTGCACCGGGCTGACCGCGCGTTCCGGCATTGCCGCTGATGCGGTGTTCCAATCGCGGTAGCCGTGGCGGTGGGCGATTTCTTCGAGCGCGGCGCCCTGCCCCAGCGGATTGCCCGCGAGGGCGCGTTCGGCGCGCAGCGCCTTAGCCTCAGCCTTGAGCGTGGCGGCACTGGGGGTATCGAGAGAGAAAGTCATGTCGGTCCTCTTCAACAGAGGCGGATTTCTTCATGGGGCTCGCCTTGCCATGAACCGCCTCGAAGGGAGCGATCATGTGATGCGTCACGGATGATCCGCGGCTGGACTTGACCATCGGGTTTCCCCAGCGAGCGGCAGGCGCCAGCAGCACGGCGCGACATGTGGTGGATCGGGCGGGCTTTGTCAACTTGCCGCCATTCGTGCCGCTGATGGCGAAGATCACCGTTTCTCGTTGGAGTGCCGGCGTGCAAGGGGCTAGGGAAGTCACATGGCCGAGATCATGCTTTTCTTCACCAGCCTTATTGCCGACATGGCCCGCTTTCCCGAACCCATGCTGTTCGTCGCGGGGCTCATTGCCGGCACCATCAATACGCTGGCGGGCGGCGGCTCGTTCATCCTGTTTCCGGCATTGCTGTTCGCCGGCGTGCCGCCGGTGATCGCCAATGCGTCGAACACCTATGCGAGCTTCCCCGGCTATGCGAGCGGCGCGTTCGGCTTCTGGCGCGAGATCGTCGCGCATCGAGACAAGCTGATCGGCTACACCATCGTCTCGCTGGTCTTCGGCTATGTCGGGGCCGAGCTGCTGCTGAGGGTTTCCAACGAAACCTTCGTGCTGGTGGTGCCGTGGCTGCTGCTGTTCGCAGTGCTGCTGTTCGCCTTTGGCGGGCGGATCAACAGCTATGTGCGCCAGCTAGGCGGCGGCAACGGCCGCAGCCGGCATGCCGGCGTGGTGCTGCTGTTCGTACTGCTCGCCGGCATCTGCGTTTATGGCGGCTTCTTCAACGCCGGGCTTGGCGTGCTGCTGCTGGCCTTCCTGGCCCTTGCCGGGTTCACCGATATCCACGCCATGAACGGGCTGAAGCTGTGGATCTCGACGCTGGTGGCGCTGGTTTGCGTGATCCGCTTCGCGCTCTCGGGCGCCATCGACTGGTACCACGGCTCGATCGCGCTGGTCGGCGTGACGATCGGCGGCTATGTCGCGGCGCGGGTGGCCAAGCGGATCCCCACCAAGCTGATCCGCGGCCTGGTCATCGTCTACGGGATCGGGCTGACCGGCTGGTTTTTCTGGCAGGCCTACGGGGCGTAGCCATGGCTCGGCTGAGCCACGATCTGGTGGCTCCGCACCCCCCTCTCTGGCGAAAACTAAGGACTTAGCTGCGCTAAGCCCGAGTTTTCGCTCTCTCCCCCGCCAGGGGGGAGGTGGCCGAGAGGCCGGTGGCTAGCTTCAGTCCTTACGCACCCACACCGACGTATCGTGGAAGGCGGCGCCGCCGAACGGACGGACCGGGTCCGAGCCGATCAGCGTGTTGATGCCCTGGCCGTTGCGATGCGCCGAGTTGGGGTGGATGCCCTCGGCGATCAGCACGCCGCGCTGCATGCCGGCAAAGAACACCGCCTTCAGCGCCACCTCGCCGCGGCGGTTGCCGAGCGTCACCGGGACGCCATTGGCGATGCCGAGCTCGGCAGCATCGTCGGGATGAACGAACACGGTCGGCTCGGGCTGGCGCTTCTGGCTGCCGGCGGTTTCGGCAAAGGTCGAGTTGAGGAAGCTGCGCGACGGGCTGGTGGCAAGGCGGAACGGGGTTTCGGCGTCGATCCGCTCGGTGACATCCCAATGGTCGGCGAAGCGCGGCATCTCTGAGGGATCGCAGACCCAGGTGTAGCCCTTGAGCCGCGCCACGGCGTCCCAGTCCGGCTCGAAGCGATAGCGCTTGTCGGGCCAGGCAAAGCCGTCGGCGAAGCGCGCCTTTTCGTCCGGCCAGGCGCCGTCGATGAAGCCCAATTTTTCGATCTCGTCGAGCTCGCCGAAGCCGGAGCGACGGAAAGTCTCGGCCACCATCTGGCGATCGGTGAGGTGCATCGAGGCGTGGTCGCTGCCGAGGCGCCGCAGCAGCTCGTTGACCACCTCGAAATTGGAACGGCACTCGCCGGGAGCGTCGACCAGCTTGGGGCCGTAGAGCAGCCGAGTATGGCCACCGCGGCGGTAATAGTCGTTGTGCTCGAGGAACATGGTAGCGGGCAGCACGATGTCGGCAAGCTTGGCCGTATCGGTCATGAACTGCTCGTGGACGACGGTGAACAGATCGTCGCGCGCGAAGCCGGCGCGGGTGAGCCCCTGCTCCGGGCTGACATTGACCGGGTTGGTGTTCTGGATGAACAACGCCTTGACCGGGCCGCCGCCCTTCAGTGCCGTGCTGTCACCGGTGAGCACCTTGCCGATCTCGCTCATGTCGAGCTCGCGCCCGCCGGGGCCCATGTCGGCGCCGGTGATCATTGATTTATCGAGCTTCCACGAGCCGGAGTTGGAGTGGAAGGCGCCGCCGCCATGGTGCTGCCAGGAGCCGGTCATCGCTGCGACCGAGAGCGCCGCATGCATCGAGGTCGAGCCGTTGCGCTGGCGGGTGAAACCGTAGCCGAGACGGAAATAGGTTTTCGGCGTGGTGCCGACCAGCCGGGCGAAAGCCTCGATCTCGGTGACAGCAAGCCCGGTGATGGCCGCGGCCCATTCGGGGGTGCGGGTCGAAAGGTGCGCCTCGAACTCGGTCGAGAAGTCGGTGTAGCTGGCCATGTAGGCACGGTCGGCGAGGCCGTCGCGCAACAGGATGTGCATCACCGCCACGGCCAGCGCCCCATCGGTGCCAGGCCGCAGCACCAGCGCCATATCGGCCTGCTCCATGGTGCCGTTGCGGTAGATGTCGATGGCGACGATCTTGGCCCCGCGCTCCTTGCGGGCGCGAATGGCGTGGGTCATCACGTTGACCTGGGTGGCGACGGCGTTGGTGCCCCAGATGACCACGCAATCGCTGTCGGCCATCGACTCGGGGTTGGGGCCGGCCAGCACGCCGGTGCCGGCGATGAAGCCGGGCCAGGCGGTGCCGGTGCAGATGGTATCGTATTGCCGCGAGTAGCCGCGGGCGTGGCGCAGCCGCTCGATGCCGTCGCGCTGCACGTGGCCCATGGTGCCGGCGTAGAAGTAGGGCCAGATCGCCTCGGGGCCGTCAGTGCGCTCGATCTCCAGCCAGCGCGCGACGATCTCATCCATCGCTTCATCCCAGCTGATCTGCTGGAACTCGCCGGAGCCCTTTTTGCCAACGCGGCGAAGGGGATGCGTCAAACGGTTCGGGTGATGAATCCGCTCGGCGTAGCGCGCCACCTTCTCGCAGATGACGCCGGCCGTGTACGGATCGTCCTTGGCGCCGCGCACCCGGCCAATGGTCCGCTCGTCGATCAGTTCGACGTCGAGCGCGCAGGTCGACGGGCAATCATGTGGGCACACCGAACGGGCGGTGCGAGGCGTGGTGATGGCGTTCATGGGCGCACATTTAGCACGGGGCGACGTCGCGTGCGACTGGCGAGGCCGCTGCCAAGTGGCCAGGCAGCGCCGAGCGCCGAGACCCGTCACGCCCAGGAATTAGGCAGCCGCCGGGACCATTTGCAGCAGAATCTGCTGTCGCCATGCGGCCTGAGCGTAGCCGTCATGCCGATCGCGGTTGTGCTGCGCCGAACAAGGCCGTCGCAAGCTGGGGTGTGAGAGGGAGAACATCATGGCAATCATTATCGGCACGTCCGGGCCGGATACGATTATCGGCGCGGAGGACGACGACGACAGGATCTTGGGCCTCGGTGGTGACGATCACCTTATCGGGCTCAACGGCAATGACGGCCTCATCGGCGGCCCTGGCGCCGACCTGCTCGAGGGCGGCGAGGGCGACGACACCTACGAGCTCAACGCCGACCGCTCGGACACCATCATCGACGTCAGCGGCTGGGACACCATCCGCGCCACCACCAGCCTCGACCTCAGAGACTACCCGGAGATCGAGAACCTGGTGATGGCTACCGAAGCTTCCGGCCGGCGCGCCCTGGGCAACGCGCTGAACAACGAAATCTTCGATCGGGGTGGCAGCAACATCCTCGATGGACGCGAGGGCCAGGACTATCTCGTTGCCGGTGGTGGCGACGACATCCTCACCGGCGGGCTCGGCGCCGACGACCTGCAGGGCGGCAGCGGCGACGATCGCTTCGACTTCCACGACGTAGCCGAGACCGGCATCGGCTCGGGTCCGGGCATCGACCGCCGCGACCAGATCATGGATTTCACCCGCGGCGATGACCTTATCCATCTGGGCAGGATCGACGCCGACGCCGGACATTCCGGCAACCAGGGCTTCCGCTTTCTAGGCGCCACCAGCTTCACCGGCTCGGCCGGCGAGCTCGTGACCTACGAGGAACTCATCAATGCCGGCACCGAAACGGTGACGGTGATTGCCGGCGATACCGACGGCGACGGTGTCGCCGATTTCGAGATCGAGCTGCGTGGCAGCATCGCGCTCAGCGCCGGCGACTTCATCCTCTAGCAGGGGTGGCGTTCATCTGTGCCCGCCTGACGGGCGCCGTCACTTGGCAGATAGGCGGATGCCGCAAAAATAGGCATCCGCCAGTACTGGTTAGGCGATGGAAGCGCCGAAAGCAGGCCGATCCATGCGCGGCTGACATGTCCCCCATGCAGGTCGCTGCGTTCCCGGATCGCGGGCCGAGGCGGAGCCTTGAACGATATTCGGGAGGATTTTCAGCATGGCCTATTATCCACCTAGCATCGATCCGGACGCGCTCGATGGCAGCGACGGCTTCAACATCACCGGCGCCACCACCGACGACAGGCTGGGGACCAGCGTTGAGGACGCCGGCGACGTCAACGGCGACGGTTTCGACGATATCATCGTCAGCGGCCGCGACCGGATGGGCGGTGCCGTCTACAACTACTTGGTCTTCGGTTCGGCCGAGCCGTTTCCGGCCGATTTCAACATCACCGAACTCGACGGCAGCAACGGCTTTGCCATCGATACGGTGGACAAGCCCTGGCACGTCCAAGGCGCCGGCGACATCAACGGCGACGGCTATGACGACCTGATGGTCGGCACCACCAACGACACTGACCAGTACGGCTACGAGGACGTGCACGTCGTCTTCGGCAAAGCGGATGGGTTCGAGCCGTATTTCTGGCTAGAGCAGCTCGACGGCGAGAACGGCTTCACGCTCAACGGACCGCCGCGATCGACCGCCAACTACACCATCGCCTCGGCCGGTGACACCAATGGCGACGGCTTCGACGATGTGCTGATCACCACCGACTACGAGGCCCGGCTCCTGCTTGGCAAGGCGGACGGTTTTGCGGCGGATGCGATCGTCACCGACGTCACCGCATCGATCTTCAGGCAGTTGGAGCGCGGGTACGAGCCTCCATCCGGTATCGGCGATATCAATGGGGACGGGTATGGCGACGTCGCCATTGGCGAGGCGGTGATCTTCGGCGGGGCAGATGGCTTTCCCGCCGACCTTACCGTCGACCTGCTCGACGGCAGCAACGGCTTCCGGCTCGACCCCGATGGCACCCGCACGGTCGCGGCGGCGGGCGATGTGAACGGCGACGGCATCGACGACTTCATCATCGGCAATCCCAATGCCAGACCGCACGGCCATATCGAGGGCGGCGAGGCCTATGTGGTGTTCGGCAAGGCTGACGGGTTCGACGCTTCGCTCGACCTCGAGGCGCTCGACGGCAGCGATGGCTTTGTCATCCGCGGACCGACCCTGTCACGGCTGGGGACCGAGGTGGCCGGCGCCGGGGATGTGAACGGCGACGGCTTCGACGATGTGCTGGTGCAGACCGGCTACAGCCGGGCGCACGTCGTGTTCGGCCGGGCGAACTTCCACACGCCGGGCTTCGACGTCGACGATCTCGACGGTAGCAGCGGCTTCGAAATCGACAGCTCCGACCCCTATTCCGGCGTCGAAAACGTTGCCGGGCTCGGCGACTTCAACGGCGACGGCTTCGCCGACCTCGCCTTCGGCAACAGCAACGCCAGCCCGGGCGGCCTCTATCTCTCTGGGACCACTGCGGTGGTGTACGGGCTGAAGCCCACCGAAGCGGTGACCCGGATCGACGCCGCCGGCGACCAGACGGTGCGTGGCGGGCTCGGCAACGACGTGCTGATCAGCCATGGCGGCGACGACCACCTGATCGGCGATGTTGGCAATGACTCGCTGCGCAGCGTCGCGGGCTCAGACACCCTCGAAGGTGGGCTCGGCAACGACGAATACTTCGTGTTCGCCGACCGCACCGACAGCATCATCGATAGCGGCGGCATCGATACGATCCGCGCCACGACGCACTGGGACCTCACCGGCAATCCCGAGATCGAAAACCTGGTGCTTGCCGATGCGGGCGATTGGCACGTGAGCGGCAACGACCTTAACAACCGGCTGGTTGGCGGCTTTGGTGACAACGTGCTCTCCGGCGGCAACGGCAATGACCGGCTCGAAGGCGGCGGCGGCAATGACATCCTGATCGGTGGCTTTGGGCGCGATGTGCTGATTGGCGGCGCCGGCATGGATCGGTTCGATTTCGCCAACTACCAGAGCGAACCGACCGTGGGTCGCGACGTGATCGTCGACTTCGAAGCGGGCGAGGTTATCAACCTTGCCGGCGTCGACTCGAACGTCTGGCGTAACGGCAACCAGGCCTTCACGTTCATCGGCGACGGCGAGTTCTCCGGCAAGTGGGGCCAGTTGCGCTACGACTACTTCACTTTCACCAACGGTGAGGTGGTGACCATCATCGAAGCCGATACGGATGGAGATCGGGAGGCCGATTTCGGCCTCGAACTGCGCGGCCAGCATGTGCTGACGGCGGGCGACTTCATTCTCTAGATCTTCTCACCGTTTCAAGTGAAACGACGAAAAGATCTAGGTCATTGATTTGGTCGCGCTTTCGAACCGGAAAAGTCTGAAAGCGCTTTGAGGGAGAATTCCATGGCCTACATCATGGGCACCGACGCGCCCGAGACGCTCACCGGCAGCGATGCCAACGACGCCATCCTCGGGTTTGCCGGTGACGATCACATCATCGGACTGGGCGGCAGCGACCAGCTGTTCGGCCACGGTGGCGCCGACCTGCTCGAGGGCGGGCTCGGGGACGACATCTACCAGCTTATCGACGATCGCTCCGACACCATCATCGATATCGGTGGGGTGGACACCATCCGCGCCACGGTGGCGATCGATCTCGAGGATTATCCCGAGATCGAGAACCTCACCATGGCCATCGACTATTCCGGCCGCGCGCTGCTGGGCAACGCGTCGGACAACGAGCTGATCGACTGGGGCGGCAGCAACCGGCTCGACGGGCGCGACGGTGACGACTATCTCAACGCCGGGGCCGGCAATGACCTGTTGATCGGCGGGCTCGGCACGGAGTTCATGCTCGGCGGACAGGGCCGGGATCGCTTCGATTTTCGCAGCGTCGAGGAGATCGGTATCGGCGAGACGACGCGCGACGTGATCTGGGACTTCAAGCCGACGGGGGACAAAATCAACCTCGGGTCGATCGACGCCAACGAGCAGTTCGCCGGTAACCAGGCGTTCCAGCTGCTGGGCTTTGCCGAGTTCACCGGCAAGGCCGGCGAGTTGCGCTGGGTCTACGAGCAGCGCGCCGACCTTTCCGCCGTAACGCTGGTCGAAGGCGACACAGACGGTGACGGCGTGGCGGATTTTCAGATCGAACTGAATGGCCGGCTGCCGATGTACGCAGCCGACTTCATTCTCTAAATGGCGGGCTGTGGCCCGGCTTACTCTTCGGCGCGAAGCTTTTTCAGCTCGGCATTGTAGATGCGCAGGCTGAGATAGATGGCGAACATGAAGCAGACAATGCCGGTGATCTGCGACAAGGGCAGGCCGGAAAACAGCGGCAGATGCTTGGCAATGATCAAGGCAACAACGAGCATGAGGACAGACACGACCTCAGCAGAGCGGAACAGCATGGCTCCCCTTTACTTTCTTTTCGAGATGCGCTGACGCTCGGCGCGGATTAGCTCCGCCT
>Ga0209902_100204_pt1 | contig 96272 bp, 91 predicted proteins | sample FECB27metaG_FD_188304 | JGI IMG/M metagenome (GOLD analysis project Ga0209902, IMG submission 188304) | Cyanobacterial communities from the Joint Genome Institute, California, USA - FECB-27 (SPAdes) (version 2) | ecosystem: Environmental > Aquatic > Thermal springs > Hot (42-90C) > Microbial mats... | reverse complement strand
TAATGAAGGTGGTGAAGCCCATCAACAAGGACTTCACCCAGGACCTGGCTGATTCCAAAGAGCAGGGAGTTAAGCCCAGGTATGATCTGGGTGAAGTCCCCCCTGCCTTAAAGACCTTTGCCAAAAATCTAGGTCAGCAGCTTTCCGCCTACGCTTCTGGCGCTTTTGATGCCCTCTTTGGTGGGGTTCCCGGCAGTTTACCGCGTACTGTGGAATCTCCGGTGAAGAAACCCGAAGAAAAAATCCGAAATCCATCGGAGGCGAATGCGCCAGCGAACCGGCCTCCGGGAGAATCGACCAAGCGCGATACGGAGACCTTAGCCAAAATTGCGGACAGAGTGGAATCCCGACCGCCAGCTCCTGGGGATATTGCAAAGAGGGAAGTAGTCACCTCTTCCCAAGCAGGGGGAAAATTGATTCTCTCACCATCCCTGCCCGGCAGTAAGAAGGAAGGAATCTCTCAGGCTGAAAAGGAAAGCTTAAGCAAAATAGCCGAAAGAATCGAGCCGCTTACGAGTCAGCTATCCCCCCGTATCCGTGTCCGCTAAGGTACAGAAGTGGGCTTTTTTTTAATGATAGCCTTTCTTTCCTAAAGAAAGGCTATCATTAAAAAAAACTACCACAGTATTCACTTAATTATAAATCAAAATTTTTTAAGGTTCTAAATATTTAGTGATGATTTTTTTCTTTTGCCCCTTGTACGCCATCTTTTTTTTGCCTTATTATTAAGAATATTATTTGTTATCACAGGGTTCACAGGCTTGAGTAAGTAAACCTTCGTGGATAACTTTAAAAATGACTTGAAAATCTTCGTAGAGGGTGCAAGTAAACCTTTGTGGATAATTTATTTATTCCCTGGCAAAAAGTGGGTAACTCTCTTGACAGTTAACATCCTTTTTGTAGGGTACCTAAGCATCTCTAATAGCTGTTGACAGCGACTGCAACTCCCACTCGATTTGAGTATTTGCGCCAAGATAGCAGAAGTGGGCAGGTGGGGTTGGTCGGCTTTCTTGTTTGATTAGCTACTGATTATGTCTGCGTGAGTAATAGAAGAGGAAAGCCCACACTCCCTTTGGCGACTAGGACTTGGAATGGATAGCCAGGACCCAGCCTCGTTTCAAAGCAGAGGACACGCCCGAATCTATAAGAAACCTATGGAACTGTGGCTAACAATGTACCAAGACGACAATCGGGCCACTTCACCCCAAATTCCAGTAGGAGGCCTCGGTTGCATGTGTCCGTGATCCGTTAGAGCCTGTCAATTTCTTAAATGTTGAAAATACCTATTTTTAAGTATTGCAATTACTTTTTTACAACGATACTTTTGCCCATCTCAATAGGTGTTTAAGAAAACTTAATAATTTATTATGACTGCTAAACTTTTAGTTGGAAGTAATTCGAGGTTAGTTTCACTTAAATGTATTCTAACTCATAATGATACAAAATCAATTATTAGATTGACTAGTACTGGTAATGGTGTGTTTAAAAGTGATTCGTTTCCTATTCAACCAGGTGACAATATTAATATTAATTTCTGGGGGAGATTAAGGGCAGGTTGGGCAGTAAAAATAGAAGTGATTGGAGCAGCAATTACACCTAGTGATTATATAGCAGGTAACTTTGGAGACAATGGTCCTTATGAAATAAGCCCAGGTAATATAGCAGCTTCATTTATCATAAAACAAAATATAATTGCTTTACAATAATGAAAATATTTTCACTTTTATTTGTTTTTATACTCCTTAGCCATATTATTCAAGGACAATCACTTATACAAAGTGACAAAAGTGGAGAAAGTTCTATATTATTAAACTCAGGTGGGCAAATACAATTTAATGCCGCTGCTACCAAAATAGAGGGAACGTTCAACTTAATAACCGCCACTGATAGAATCAAACAACATATTTTCAGCGTAGGATTCACAGCTACTGACAAATTAGTTAATATTGCAAATTTAGATAAATTTAAAGCTAATGTTGATTTTAATTATGTTTTTGGCTTTAATCAAGTTGGTAATATGAAATTACCCTTGTGGGTTTATATCAGTCCCTATGCGCGAATAGTAAATTATAATACTGCATATTTAAATAATGATGTTAAAGAAATTAAAAACTTTAATTATGGAGTTAAAGTTCATGCTAACAAATTATTTATCATGAACGAATCTGAATTATTAATTGGAATTGCAGTTGGTTTTAGTCCTAAAGGAAGTAATTCCGCATTATTTGAAAAAGTGAGTTTCAACAGTCCCATTAATACAACTCCCTCGGGTGTTTTACTTTATAAACAAAAAAGTGCCATTTATGGGCCTAATCCTGAATATACTGATGGTTGGGAAATACCTTTCGATCTATTATTTTATCCTGGAGGCTGGTTGGCTGAAAAAGCAAGGCTTGGATTTGGTCTTTCAAAAAGATATTACCACAACAATAATTTGCAACAGTTAAATACTTCTATCGGTTTTTTTCATTATGGATATTCAAAAGCAACAACAGGAGAATTAATTATTCCTTCAGGTAACAATCCAGAAAAAGTGGTTTTCGGTTTTTTTGTGCAATATTCAGATGTGTTTAATCAATTTGAAGTAACAAGAACCAAATCATTTAATGAAAGATTGAATTTTATTTTAAGCGTAGGTATACCTCTCAATTATTAGTTTTTATATTTATTAGACTTGTTGCATATTGATAGTCAATCAGTTGCCCGCTGAGGCGAGGTTGGCATTGAGGAAGCATCTAATTTATAATTCCATAAACCAGCGCAGGTTTCAATAATTTTATCAATTAGTGACAGGGCTTTTATTCGAATTGGTTGGGTGATAATGCGGTAGTTTTTCATTCCACTAATGGCATGCTCGACGGGAATTCTTTTTTGGGCGATGCGTTTATTGAGGGCTCTTTTTAATTCTTTCACTGACTCACAATTGGCCTTTCTCCTTTTCAACGGAATTAATACTTGAGCCGACTGGTAGTCTTTTTCCATACCTTGATAACCCAAATCCACCTAGAGGATTTGCTTTTCAAACCAGCCTTGAGTGGGGTCAAACTCCTGCTTAAAGAGGGCATAGTCGTGTTGGTGCCCCCACGTGGTTTTACCCAGGTATAAGATGCGCCTAGCGGGATTGCTCATTAGGGTGTTCTTTACTCGATGCGTATGCACGCCGCGCCCTTTTTTTTTCCGCTGTAGGCTTTCTTCTGTTTGTCCTGATTGACAGGTCGTTGAATGGGTATCTCTGTGGCATCAATCAGGATATCCTTCTCCGACCGCAGATATTGTTCCAACTCTTCCACCTTCTCAAAGCCGCGCTTGGGAAGTAGCTGCAATTGCCGTAAGGCGTGTTGAAGAATACGTAGATGGCGCTCAAACGGTCCGCCGTTGCGGTTGCGTTGGGCCGTAGAGGCGTCCATGCCGTAAATGCAGCGGCTGGTACTGTCGTGAAAAGCAATTCTATTGATAGAATTATTTTTAGATTATACACGAACAAAGAACGCCTTTTAACCAACTAGTGAGGCCTATACTTGCTCAGTGTGCCTCCCGGCGGGGGCTTGGTTGGAGGTGTAAACGGTTGAAAAGCCGTTTACACCTCCAACCAAGCGGCGATGAGAAAAACCACGGCCCCCGTTCAATTTAATCGCTGATTTCTTTCTACCTTTGATCTACACAGTAGGACAACTCGGCCACGGCTGATTGATCCTGGGTAGTCCCGCTGGCCGGGACTATTTTTTTCTCCCTGGTCCGGTTAGCTAAGTACAAGGCATCGTAGTCAACCTCTTGCCGCCACAGGGCGTAGGCCATCAGCAACAAGCGTTTCTGCACCGCCACGTAGGCTTTCATCGCTTCGGCGATCCGATTTGATGCCAGTTCGCTCGAAAATTCGTCCGTACAACGCCTGGCAAGTGGGCTCCTGGAAACGAACCGCATTGAGAGCCGGCATATACAAGATGCGTCGCAAGCGGCTGTTGCCTTTCTTAGAGATGCGCGTTTTACCCAAGTGCTTGCCCGATTGGTTCTCTACTACATCATAACCAGCGTAACTGACTAACTGCCGCTGATTGGCAAAGCCTTCAAAGCCGTTGGTTTCGGCTACCAGTACGGCTATGGATAGCAAGCCCAAGCCTTTGACCTTTAGCAGTCGCTGGAAACGAGGCTTCAGCACTGGATCTTCTTCAATGAGTTGAGCAATGGCTTCTTCCAGGGTAGCTAATTGCTGCTCATACACCGCCACTAGTTTGGTTAATTGTTTGTCAATAAAGCCATTGTCAAGGGCGCTATGGGCTAACGCGTGCTGTTGGTTAGTAGATTGTGTTTTCAACTCCTGCAGACGCTGGTGCTGGCGAGTCAGCAGCCGCAATTGATAAAGATTCTTGGAAAGCGGCTTCCAGACCGGCAACTGCTGCTCCAATCCCATTCGAGACAGTCCCTGGGCATCAATCTTATCGTTCTTAGAGCGCACCGGCGCCCCGGTTGTAGCCCAGGCTTTTGAGATAATATTTGACTTTGTTGGGCAGTAGGATACTGACCGTCTGCTCCTGTTGATGAAGGTACCAGGCCACCGCTTCGTGGTAGACACCCGTAGATTCCATCACGTAGCCTAAAGACAGCTCAAGTTTACGATGGCGCCCCACCCACTCCAACAAGGCCTTAAAACCTGTTGGACTGTTGGCGACTTTGCTGGTGGCCTTGATACTCACCCGGCCGGCTTGGTCGACGGCCGACAGGCATACTTGGAGATAGTCTTTGCTAATGTCCAAGCCCACACAATAACGCAAGAAGACTGACATAGAAAAAGAGGAAAAGGTGAAACAAACCACTCGACCTGACAGTTTTCCCTCACCCGGGCACATTGATAGCAGATCCTCACTTTCAGTGACGTCTATGGGTACTGTTGGGGCTTAGAGAGAAAGACAAGGCAGCCAGCACAACCAGCCTGTTCTATATCGTTGAAACGTATCAGCCGGTCCGCCGGTGCGGGCCGACCCGAGGTACTGGACTACCCTTGTCAGATCTTTTCCCAAAAATTGTTCTTTTTCTCTCGATACCAACCCTTACCAAAGATATGAGCGGCCGACCGTCTAGCACATCATAAGTGAGCCCATTCTTCACGGGGTCGCCCGGCGACTGGAACAAGACAAAGAACAGCATTTCTTCGTAGCGGGTCAGCACCGTTTTTACAGAGAGATTCTCCAGCTTCTTTTTTAAAGAAATTTCGTGACAGTCCAGATAACTTTGGGTAAACAAATCAGTTAGTTTACCAAAGGCTTCCAAGGATAAACCCGTGGTGGCTCGCATTTGTCGGTCAGTATGTACGTTTTGATACAGCATCTTTTCAACAAAATTCCAGCAGCAAAGTTAGCCAAAGTTAGCTTTTAACCCTTTCTTGGTTATCAAGAACTTACAAGGCAACAAGTCTATTAATAATTAGCAACTTCAGTTAATTTAGTAATAACTTGGTAGTGAACGATTAGTGAAAAGGCACTCTGAAGTGTTGTATGCGTGTAATGGAAGAGCCTTGATAAGGGGGTAGAAGCGGTAGTAGTTTAGCAGGAAATAGATGATAACCAACAACCAATCGCCCAAAGTAATTCGCGCGGAAGCTCAAATGTTTCCCCTGGTAGAAAGCTGGCTGCAAAGTAAGTTAACCCAGAAGCAAATTAGTGAGCAGCACTGCTTCACCCTCCATATTCTTCTCTATTGGGAGGACCGCTACCGGCAAAAGCAGCCCGGGCCAGCAGAAACAACGCCCACAACTACTCCTACTAATGTAAGCATACGGTGGACCACACCTTTGGCAGCAGCAAAGCTAGTTCTATCTTTTGGACCAAAAACATGCATTTCACCGTACGCATACAAAACATTTTTAGATAAAGCGGCTAGGTGTAAAGCATCGCCTGATAGCGCACGTCCTATTTGATACGCCGCCGGTGCTTTATGGGCTCAACAACCCTTAGGGACGCTGCTATCTTGGCCAGATCGCTTTGGGTTTCCCCGACCGCATTGGGTCCGGCGATTACTTTGGTGGAAGTGTCTACCGTTACAACCTCATTGGTCTTTTCCTCCTTTAAATCATTTTCCCTGACGGTCTTCGCTTTACCGTCTTTGGGCTCTGCCAGCAACCGTTCCACCTCCTGGGGCGTTCTTCCGAACCGCAGAGCCAAAGCTTTCACCGTGTAGGCTTCTCCCAACTCCCGGCTGTTGACGTACCGGCGTTCCCCGGTTTGAAAAGCGGCTCCTTTAATTCGACCACTGGATTCCCCTTTCACCAGCTTCAAAGTAATGCCTTCTTTCATCAACCTTTCACCAAAGTCATTCCAGGAGGCATTCAAAGATGCGGAAGGCGCTTCCTTGGACTTCTTCCCATCCCAGACTTTAGTCTGCCCTACCACCCGATCAATCGTCTCTCGCAGCGCCTGGCGCTGGTGACCGTCGAACCGATCGGGCTTGGGACCGGCTTCATCCAAAGATTTCCCTAATCGCCTTTCCAGGTGTGCCCGACTATACTCCCTTCCCAGGTCCGAACCCTTGAAACTCGTGCCAGTCCGTTGATCAGTGAAGGCCACGCCCCTTCCCAAGTGAAGCACGATCCCTTTTTTCTTCAGGGCAAGGGACAACTCGCTTAAGCTATGACTGCCGGGTAATAGCTGGTCAACGACCTTGCGTATTTGCTCCAGCCGAGGATTCTCCCGGTTGTGCTTGGAATCAACTTTTTGCTGGTGGTTCTCCGTGACGCTCAAGCCATACTTCTGCTCCATCTGACGAGAGAATACCTGAATGCGCTCGTAGTTGTATTGATCACTGGCCGTGTTTTTACCCTCTCCGTTGATGCGGTTGGCAATGATGTGGAAGTGTTCGTGGGCCTTGTCCCGGTGGCGAAAGACCAGGTACTGATTGTCCTCAAAGCCGAAGTCCTTGGCGAAGTCTCTGGCGATCTTCACCATCGTTTCATTGGTCACTTTCTCCCCGGGAGGAAAGCTAAAAGTCTGGTGCCAGATGAACTTGGTGGTGTCCCGGTTCAGGGCCGCCGTTTGGTGGAACTGGGCCGCCAGGCTGGCCAGGTTTAATTCCCCGTTGGGATGGCGGGCTTCCCAAACTTCGTTTGAGTACAACAGTTCTCCCCGAATCACTTCTTCCTGGGGCTGGTCCTGCTCAAAATAGCAGTAACTGATCACTCCCGCTGCTCGGGCTCCCAACGATACTTTTCCAACCATAGCAAAGTTAATTAATCAACAGAAACAGATAACCCGTCAGCACCACGATGCTGTTGTAAAGGGTATGCATCGTAGTGGCCGGCCAAAGGGCCAGCAAGGTAGCGCGATGGGTAGAGCCCGTTCCTAGCAGTAGCTTTCGGTACTGGGAGCGGTAGTAGAGCGAAAAGCAGAAACCCGCGCCGATCAAGGCCATCGCAGCAAAGAGAGGAATGCCAACTATACCGTGGACCAGACCAAAGATAACGGCCCCCTGCACCATTGCCCGCCCCCCGATGCGTCCCTTGCGAAAGAATCGCTCTTCCTGCAGGGCAAAGGAGGGCAGCAACAAAAGCAAAGGAATCAGTATCAACAAGCTCCCCTGCCAGCCGCCTGCCTGGTGGGCTTGTTTCATCGGTAGCATCGTCACGTTGGCGGAGGTGTCCAGCAGGCTTACCCTCAGCACTGAGGGACCGTACAGCATCAGCACCCCGGCCACGACCAGCGTAAGCACCAGTGTACCCACGGCCAGCCCGTAGGGACGCCAGCCACTACCGAAGTAAATCTTCCCATAGAAGCCCAGCAGCCGGTTGCGTTGCCGCCTACTGCGAAGGGAGCCGAAGATTTTTAAAATGGTCAATCCCCCAATGGCCACTTCCACCATCACCGTATGCTGGTGAAGAATGCCCATCAGCAAGGCCGATAAGAGCGGAAAGCTCAACAACTCCTCGACCGAGAAGAGTATCAAATTTTTGCTGGGCGCTGGTGTACCCTTACCTGGTTCCACTCGTCTGGGTGGAGGGGAAGGCCAGACCGGAATAGTGGACAGCATCCCAATGCAGCCCGCCGCAACCCAGGTAATGAACAGAGCACTCACGCCCCCCTGCCGGTAGAAGATCAGTGCACCCCAAAAGGTGACCACCAACGTAATCATAAACACATCTGCCGGTTTGCTGCCCACGGGATGGGTATTGGTGGAATGGGCTTTCATAATAAAGGGGCTAGGTGGAGGTTTTTGCCTGGGATAGGGACAAAAACTGATAGTGTTCTTCTAAGAGACGCACCAGCCGTTGCAACAGCTTTTCCATCGTCTGCCAGTCCGCCCGCTCGAAGCCCTGCCGCCCCTTGGTGCCTTCCAGCACTTGTTTAAAAACCTCCCCTAAACGCGTCATTTCCTCCAGCTCATCGGCCCGATCCAGACTCTCAAAGACGCTGCGTTGCAGCCGCTCGACGGCACTGCGCATCGATGCCGAAGAACCGATCAGTACCTGCTTTTCTTGCTCCGTAAAGTCCCGCTCCCGGTGGGAAAGCAGTGTGATAAGACTGGACTTCTTCTTGAAATCAGACAATATCTCCATTAGTTCCTCCGGGGCCAGACGGGCCTTGGGAATGCGTAGGCCTTTCCCAAACAGGGCATGCCGGAACAGATCGGCTGCAGACTGGCCAGTCTGCTCCATCATCCGAGCCAGGTGCTTTTGCTCCACCTCCGAGAGGTATACGCAGTGTTGGAAAGAGCGCTTCTGAGACGCGGCCTTCTTGGGTCGCCCGCCTTTGTTCTTGGGCCGGGAGGGAAGAGTAGTATCCATAGGCAAACCATTTTTTATTCAAAGCGCCAGCCGGTATGAGCCTCCAGGCGAATACAACCCGCCTGAGTGGAACACCAGATAGCGGGCTCTCCGCTCGGGAGAGCGAGCGTTTTGCCAAGCAGAAACACTAGTTTCAAATGATGCAAAACATAGCTTGCTCTTATTACGCTACCCATCAAACGTACGCAAAACAGGCCTTTCTATGCAACTTTTAAGCGAAAAAATAACTGTACCCTTTCTGTACCCAAATTGTACTAACTCTGTACCAACTCAACAACAATTTGTATGTTTGTACTAACTCTGTATCAACTTTGTACTCTAATTGTACTAAGTCTGTTACCGCACTTTTATGGTGAACCCCATCTTTAGGACAGGCAATGATTAAAACGAAACTATTAGTTATCCATTTTTTCAGTGTTTTCATCCCCTACATTTACTATTGAACAATCGGTTTTGTAAACCATTGCAGGGGTGCGGTACTTCAGACTTTGGTGCGTTCTCACCTGGTTATAAAAACAGAAATAAGTGTCCATTCCCTTTTCTAATTGCCACCCGTCCTCATAGGCCTTTAAGTAAATGTCTTCATATTTGACTGACCGCCATAACCTTTCTACAAATATATTATCAATAGCTCGGCCTTTGCCGTCCATGGAGGGCTGAATGCCATGAGAGAGCAACACTTCCACAAATAAGCCAGCCGTGAATTGGCTGCCTTGATCAGTATTAAACAAGTCTGGCTTACCATATTTTAGTAGTGCTTTCTTCAGAGTTTCAACACACCATTCCGACTCCATTGTATTGGAGACGGACCATTCCAGCACGTAACGACTGTACAAGTCAATGATAGCCATCAAGTACATAAAACCTTTCCGCATAGGCACATACTTTATATCAGTAGCCCAGACCTGATTGACTTTGGTAATAGCCAAGCCCTTCAATAAATAGGGATAAATTTTATGTGCCTGATTGGGTTGAGACGTATTGGGGCGACAATAAATGGCTTCAATGCCCATTACCCGCATCAGTCTTCTCACTCGCTTGTGGTTGACCTGATAACCTTGCCCTTGCAAAAACGCGGTCATTTTCCGGTAGCCGTAAAAAGGAGTCTGCAAGTATTGTTTATCTAGCAAGGTCATCAAGACCAGATCTTCATTATCCATGGCTACGGGACGATAATACAAGCCCGAGCGATGCAATCCCAACAAAGCCGTTTGGGTAACCAGACTTAAGGGATGGCTAGGCTCAACCATCTTTCGCCGCTCCAGCAAGCTCATTGTCCCAACTTTTTTTTCAGAAAATTTACTTCCATCCCCAATCGCCCTATTTGTTCATACAGGGAGGAATTATCTTCCAATGGAAAGGCTTTCTTTTTCCCTTTGGTTGTGAATAGCTCCTCTGACCGCTCCAACATTATCTTTTTCTAATCCAGAATCTGACTCGGATGAAGGTCATAGCTTTTAGCTATCTCGGCAATTGTGGATTGACCTTTGAGGGCTTCCAGTGCTACTTTTACTTTGAAGGCGGCTGTGAACTTGCGTTTGTCTTTCTTGTTCATAATTACCAAATTTAAACAGGGTTATTACTTTAGTAACCTGTCCTAAATTTGGGGCGCAGCATACTTTAAACTTTTAAATAAATGGTCACAATTAGTAAAGAAGACGTAAAAAATGCTTTTCTAAACAATAAAATGAAACGCTATTCCCTCCTATATCAATGCTATAGGGAAGAATACTTTTATGGGGATTATACATCAAATTTTATCGCCGAAAAGATTACGCAGGATCTAGGCGTGAAGATAACGGATGTGATGATCCGTAAGATAAAAGTAAAGTTCTTGAAGAACGATTCTCAAAGAAAACTCGCCGCACTCCAAAAAGTAAATACCGTTCCAAAAGGGAAAGAAACCAGTCAACCAACTAAAGTACAAAAAGAAGAAAGAGAATGGGTGTTTAAAAATACCGATGACGAGCCCAGGAAGAATCCCTTTGAGGACATCTTTAAAGGCATCTAAAAAAATTACAGCCATAATTTAGTTTGTATTTGAAAAGTAGTCGTTAAAAGACTATTTTTGTTTGAATACCAAATCATATCCTAAATATTAATCTGGCTGTATATGAAAAAGCTCATTTTTATTACCCAATCAAAAGGGGGGGCTGGCAAGTCTATTCTCTCATTTTTGCTTGCTGAAAAATATCCGGAAGCCATCATTATGGATATGGATGATGCAACTAAGACTACTACGCTCCAGTTGGCTTATCGGCATCCGCTACCAGTGACCTTTCTGGATACTTATAATGTGATTGATCGCGGCCTTTTCAATTCATTCCTGGAAAAGGTGAGTACTTCTAAAAGTGACCTGTTCATTGCAGACTTAGGAGCGTCCATTTCTGAGCAGCTTCCCTTTTATCTAAAGGATGTCAATGAATTCCTTCCCGACTTACTAGTTGAATTAGGAATACATCTGGAGCTGTACAATATCGTGGGGGGAGGCAATATTTTTACTCAAACCATGGGCTATTTAAAGGAGGTAGTAGATACGGCAAACAACCAATTCAACATCAAGATTTTACAAAACAACTATTACGAATTTTCTTCTGATCAGAATCAACTCCTGGAAGAATTCGCCTCCTTGCATCAACTCGAAATAATTCCATTCAACATCAGCCGGGATAAGAATCAAAGTACTCAGGATCGCATCCGGGAGGTATTGAAAAGTGGCCAGGGCATCAGTTCTGCCAGTCCGTTCAGTAAAGCCTATTTCAATCAGGCCATTAAAAACCTGGCGGTATAACCATGCTCACGGAAGGGCAAAAGAGAGATTTCTGTGCCATTCTATTGAAGAACTACGGGGTACAGATTGACGTGAACAATGAATTGTTACCCGTCTTTTTCGTGGCTTATCAATCCGCGCTCATCACAGAAAACTCCAGCCGGCAATCCGGCGAGCATATTCAAAAAATCATAAATGACTTTGAGAAGGAAACGGCATCAAAATTAGAAAAGATGCAAGTGAGTCAGTTCCATTTTCAAAGTACAAAACAAGCTTTTTGGTTTGCATACGGAAAATACGGTCTATTGGCCAGTATCGTGGCCATTTTGTGTTTCGCAGTCTGGATTTTTAAAAATTACCCCAAGGAAAATAGGCAGGTACTGGAGCAATCCTCCTTTTTACTGACTAAATCCCCCGTAACGCAGAAAAAGCTGAACGATTCAATATCGGCGCACTTGATTACGCTGTATCCGGCCAAAAATTTAACCTCTGCTTTGGCCGGGAAGCATTATGTCTATCGCAAGGAGTGCCAGTGCATTGATATCCCCTTGTATTTTGAAAACCAAGCCGGGAAAAAGTAAACTTGATCAATTGGGTAATTGTAGGAGGAGAAAGCGTCGGCCTATGAAGCTTGAATGAATTTAAGGATACAGGACAAGTGCGAGAAAGTCAATATTACATTCTTTTTAAACAATGGTGATGGCGAAACAAAAAGGTGAGTGGTCCGCTCTTAAATGTGCGCACATACGATAGGATGCCTGAAATAGCAAGAATTACAAAAGCAGCCCACTAACCTACTCCGGTGAATGCTGCCATTTATACCCGCTTATTCATTTAGCAGGTTGATTGCTGAAGTTCACCATATCCATCCCATGTGAGGAATAGTTAGGCACTTGCCTGACGAGCCTTGTCTCGATATTCATTTAGTAACATACATTTATTGCCTACAACATAGGCTTTGAATTCCATAAAGTTTTTTTGGTGGTGAGATCCTATCTCCAGTAACATCTCCATAACGACCACATCCTGCTCATTTAGACAACGGACTACTATTTCTTGCCCTTCCTTTTGAAAGCTCCATTGTTGAAAGGAATAGCTTCCTAAAAAATCCTTGCTTTGATATTTCTCAATGAGCACAAAGGCCCAACTAGTGGCGATCCCTTTCCTTAGCTCAACACAACCTGTGGATAAATCAAGCGGCTGTATTTCGCTCTGAAAGAATTGAATTGATTCTAGGGGAATATTTTTCTGGTTTAGAAAAGTTTTCATAGCAGTATTGAAGGATACAGTTAGGCTACTCATTGCGTACTTAATGGTAAATAATATTCAGCTGAGACTCCATATAGAAGAGATATTGGGGGTGATTGTTTCTCATTTAAATTGCCAACAGAGACAATGCTACCAACACAATTTTAAAGAAGGAAAAAAATTATCTGAAGGATAAGTATATCCGTACGAGTGCATAAATTTCGCTTGCAAAAGAAAACACTGATGTAAAGCAAGTTTTTGTAAAAGTGTTCCTTTTCCACTGTGTTGGAGCTTATATAAGTTACTGGATCACAACGGTGAGCCGTGCGGTCCCGCCAACGTGGAACGGGACAGAGAATGATGGCCTCCGGAGCCCGGTATAGATACAAATTCTCGCGAAGTCGACCCTTACCAGATAATGAAACTTTGAATTGTGAGACGGCAATTTGAGACTCGTATCTTCTCCGTTGCAATTACCTTAGTAACTTTAACAATGTTCTCAAAATAGGCCCCTTATTGATAGACAAACAGCGTTGAGCTGTAAATGTATAGCCGGACGAGACAGTACGTTGGCTTCCTGCAGGGACAGTGATTGGCTTCTTGCTGATCCTGTGTGCTTCTCAATACCTTTCTCGCTATCCTTAGTTGGTGCATTTTCCATCTAGATCCGTAAGTATTTGCAATTATGCTTATTGGAGCGAATATCCAGTATTCTGAGATTGGGGAAGTCCCCGTATCCCTTTTAGCAGCCGGCTCCGCAACAAATACTTCTCCTGGTACCTAGCAGGGGCTGCCTTGACCACAAAATTCACAGTCCAGCCTTTATTTCTTAAGATCATAGCAAACGAATAAGTAGCCGCTGCAGCGCGGAAATTATTCATTAAAGAAAGCATACCCTACGGCTTGAAAAACTCGTCCGATAGCGATATTTTAGGCTATTATTTCACAACTCCTTTTCTTCATGACCATTGCAGACAATTTAGAAACCTTCAACGGGAAACCCATTAGCGACTTTGACCCGGAAGTCGGAATTCATCAACCCGAAGCATTTGCCTACCGGCTTCGAATTGATTATGATGACTATGAAAAGGGGAAACGGGTTACGCATCTGCTGGAAGCCTTTTACCAGGATGCTCAAGCCGCCAGAGTTGAAGAAATCGTCATCGGAACATTCGGCTATGATGATTCACCAGAACCCATTGCCGAAATAGTAGAGAGTCTGGTGAGTGCCGCTCCGAGATTGCCTCGACTGAAGATGCTGTTTATCGGTGACATCACTTACGAAGAGTACGAAATCTCATGGATACAGCAGGGTGATGTAAGTCCCGTTCTGGAGGCGTATCCGCAACTGGAATACTTCCGAGTACGAGGCGGAAACGGGCTCAGCTTGGGTAAATTACATCATGAACAACTGAAAACATTAATTGTGGAAACGGGCGGGTTATCCACTAATGTGATTGAGCAAGTAACGGCTGCGCACCTGCCGAACCTGGAACACCTTGAATTGTGGCTAGGTACGGACAACTACGGCTTTGATGCCAGCATCCTGGACTTGGAGCCGCTGCTACAAAGCAACCACTTTCCTAAACTCCGCTATCTAGGCTTAAAAGATAGCGAAATTGCCGACGAACTAGCCATTGCCTTACAAAACGCGCCCCTGCTTGCCCAGTTGGAAACCCTGGACTTGTCGCTCGGCACCCTAGGAGACAAAGGCGCGAAAGCATTACTTGCCAATCCGGAAATCAAAAAGCTGCAATTCCTCGACCTGCACCACCACTTTATTTCCGAGGAACTGGTAGCCCAATTGCAGCAACTCGGCATCCGGGTGGATTTGGGTGAACAGATGGAAGAAGAGGAGGATGGTTACCGTTACGTAGCCGTTTCCGAGTAAGGTTCCTTATATGCACATTTTGGTCATTGGCAATCCGGAAAACCGGAGGGTACAACTTTTTTGTCAGGCAGCGCGCTCCTTGCGCCTTTCCCCTCCAAAAGTCATCTCCTACCTGGAATTGCTTCGCGAGGAAACTCAATTGGGCGAATGGCTTCGGCCTCATACAATGGTAAGAATCGAATCACCCGGTGAAAACTTCGAGGTAGAAAAAGAAATCATTGCATTGGGTGCACCCATCAACGCAGCATTTCGAGAGCAATGGATTTCCGCCGATGAAGCTCGCCAAATGACGTATGATCAAGGTCGGATCCGCTACTTGAGACAATGGTACCAAGGCTTCGCTCATTTGCTTACCCAATGGCAACGTGAAGTCGCCCATGTGGGCTCCATTGCCTGGATGAATACACCGATGGCTATCCGTCTAATGTTTGATAAAGTTCGATGCCACAAACATTTGTCTAGGGCGGGCGTGGCCGTACCACGGGTATTGCCGGCCATTAGATCCTATGAAGAACTCAGAAGCCAACTCCAGGCCAAGGCCTGGCAACGGGTATTTATCAAACCAGCTCATAGTTCCTCAGCCTCAGGTGTGGTTGCCTACCGAATACAGGGGCAACGCGAACAGGCCATTACTTCAATTGAAACTGTGAACGGGTCAGGGCAGATCCTCTTCTACAATTCCTTGCGGATGCGTCGCTATAGCGCTTCGAACGAGATTGGACCATTGGTTGATTTTGTCCTTCGTGAAGGTGCGATCGTGGAAGAATGGATCCCCAAGGCGACCCTGCAAAACCAATTTTTTGACGTTCGGGTGGTGGTAATCGACGGAAAAGCGCGTCACGTGTTGCCCCGCTTGAGTGACGGGCCAATCACAAATCTACACTTAGGCAACCGAAGAGGAAATGCGGAACGGTTGCGAGAAAAATTAGGACCAATTAAATATGAACAACTTTTGCGCTTAAGTGAGGAGGCCGTTACTTCGATCCCTGGCGCTTTTTACGCGGGCGTGGACGTACTCATTCCGGTCGGATCGGGCTCACCGCGGGTACTCGAATTGAACGCTTTCGGCGATTTGCTTCCACAACTACTCCACCAAGGCGAAGACACCTATACCACCGAATTAAAAGCCCTGCGTCACGCCAATGCCCTCTAATTCCACGTCAAGTATTCAGGCCATCCTATTCGATTTAGACAACACCCTCATTGACCGCAATGGTGCGTTTGGCCAGTATCTGGAACAATGGTTGCCGTCATTTGCTCCGTTGGTCAGCTCGGATCAATATCCTACAGAAATAGCGGGAATCATGCATCGGGATAACTGGGGATACACGGAGAGAACCCAATTTTGCCTCTGGCTAAAGGAGCGTTACGGCATCAACCTACCGGTGGCGGACATTTTAACTAATTTGCTGGAGAACATTCCCCGCCTGCTGACTATTCATTCGCCAGTACAGGAGCTCCTCCTTCAACTCAAAACGGATTTTACGATTGGTCTTATTTCCAACGGTTCGGGCAAAACCCAGCGGGCAAAAATGAAACAAACGGGGCTAACGGCGTTTTTTGAAGAGCAGTATCTTTATATCGAGGGTGAAATCGGCTACGCTAAACCCCATCCGGAAATATTTAGGAGAGCCATCAACCATCTTGTCCTACAACCAGAACACGTCCTGTTTGTGGGGGATGATCCAATCAATGATATGATGGGGGCTGCCTGTGTCGGTATGAAGACCTGCTGGGTAGCCCAAGGACGGGCTTTTCCCGAAGGAGTGATTCTTCCGGATTTTACCATCGATCATATTATCCAACTCAAAAGTTTGTTTGCGTATGTCTAACATCCAGAACATGAACAAAATTGTGGGAACGCATTCCATCGTTTTTCTTTCCTTCGACACTCTGCGTTATGATGTGGCGGCCATGTGTTTTCGTGAAGGACTTACGCCTAACATCGCGAACCTTATTCCACAGGGCTGGGAGGAATGTCATACACCAGCAACGTTTACCTTTGCCGCCCACCAAGCCTTTTTTGCGGGATTTCTCCCTACACCAGCTAAGCCTGGCAAGCATGGCCGCTTGCTTGCCGCCCGCTTTACCGGCAGCGAAACCACTACTGAAGACACTTATGTATTTGACACGTCCGACGTAATTAGTGGATTTGCGCAAATTGGCTACCAAACCATCTGCATCGGCGGAGTTGGGTTCTTCAACAAGCAAACTCCCTTGGGAAATGTGCTTCCCTCCTTATTCGAGGAAAGTTATTGGCAGGAAGAATTCGGCGTGGCCAATCCGGGCTCGACGGAGGCACAATTCCGTTTCGCCGCCGAGTTAATTCAATCCATGAACCCAGCCCAAAGGTTTTTTCTTTTCATCAACGTTTCAGCAATTCACCAACCTAACTGTTATTTTGAGGAAGGGGCTTACGTGGACTCACTCCAAACACACCGCGCGGCTTTACTGTACGTAGATCGTCAACTGCCTACGTTGCTGAAACCGCTCCAAAAGAAGGGCGATACCTTCTTCATACTGTGTTCTGACCACGGAACGGCCTACGGAGAGGATAACTTTTACGGGCACCGCCTATCGCACCCAACCGTGCTGACCGTTCCATTTGCCACCCGTCTTTTAAAACAGCAACGATAATGAACCTCCGCGAAGCCTTGGAAAACAATCCCTACCAGGGGTATGCCTATTCCTACCCACATAAAACAGCTTATCGAGAACTGAAACCAGCAATCCCATTGAAATCGCTATGGGCGGCTGAGGATCGGAGCGCACTTTTCCTGTACTTGCACATTCCATTTTGTGAAATGCGTTGCGGCTTCTGCAACCTTTTCACCATGGCCAATCCGAAGGAAGATATGGTCGGCGCTTACTTACGAGCCCTAGAAAAGCAGGCTAACGTCGTCAAGGAGGCCATTGGTGACGTCAACTTTGTCCGGCTGGCAGTGGGCGGAGGAACGCCCAGTTTCTTATCGGAAGCAGAATTAGCGCAACTCTTCTTCATTATGCAAAGCATGATGAAAGTAGACATCCACACGCTTCCTCTCTCCTTCGAAGTCTCCCCCAAAACCGTTACCAAACCCAAACTGCAATACCTGCGTGAACAGGGAGTTGATCGAATCAGCATCGGCATCCAAAGCTTTCTGGATGAGGAGACGAAGTTGCTTGGTCGGCCGCAGCGCAACCACGAGGTCTACCAGGCTTTGGACATGATTCGGCAGCAACATTTTTCGGTGCTGAACATCGATCTGATTTACGGGGGAGCTGGGCAAACGGCTACTTCCTGGCAGCAGACGCTAGAACAAACCCTTCGGTACTCCCCCGAAGAAATCTATTTGTATCCACTGTACGTTCGCCCGCTCACTGGCCTGGAAAAAATGGGCACGAGCTGGGATAATTTTCGTTTGCAACTGTATCGGCAAAGCCGGGAATTCCTACTGTCAAATGGCTACGATCAGGTATCCATGCGGATGTTTAGGGCCAATCACGCCCCGAAAGCCGACAGTAGCGTTTATTGTTGTCAGGAAGACGGAATGGTGGGGCTTGGGGCGGGTGCGCGTTCCTATACCGGGCAAGTGCATTACTCTATGGAATATGCCGTCGGCAGGAAAGGCATCAAAGGCATTATTGTAGATTTCATTGAAAAAGATGAGCGTGATTTTGCTTTTGCACAATACGGCATTCAATTGAATCAGGAAGAGAAAAAGCGGCGCTACCTCATCAAATCGCTTTTACAGTCGGGAGGACTTTCTTTGCCCAGGTACCGTCACTTGTTTGGTGCGGAAGCGTTTGAGGAATTTCCGCAACTACAGGAGCTGCTCCATTTTGACCTCGCACGTGTTTCTGATGAGGGCAGTCTGCGTTTGACACCAAAGGGTGTAGAACGTTCCGATACCATTGGCCCTTGGCTCTATTCAGCAGCCATCTGTTCTTTTATGCACCAATACGAACTGCAATGAACCTTTCCATCCTGTACAGGGGTCCTTTGTCCAGTTGCAACTATGGTTGCGACTATTGCCCATTTGCCAAAACCAAAAACACTCGGGCCCAACTGGCGGACGACGAACGAAAACTACAACGATTTGTCTCTTGGGTACAAGGGCAGACCGAACACCGCATTGGAATTTTGTTCACTCCTTGGGGCGAAGCCTTGATTCGCCGCTATTATCAACAGGCAATCATAGAATTGAGCTTTCTTCCTTCAGTGCGTAGAGTGGCTATACAAACGAATTTGTCCTGTTCTACCCAATGGTTGGCCGATTGCAACCCAGAGACGGTAGCCCTTTGGACCACGTATCATCCCACTCAAACTACCCGGAAGGCCTTCATCCGCAAGTGCCGGGAGTTGGATAGGTTGGCCCTCCGATACAGCGTAGGGGTGGTCGGTTTCAAGGATGCGTTGGAGGAGATTAAGTGCCTGCGACAAGAACTGTCACCGGATGTGTACTTATGGATTAATGCTTATAAACGACAAGCAGACTATTACAACCAGCAAGACCTAGAAACGATGTCACAACTCGATCATTTATTTCCCTACAATACCCACTATTATTCCAGTAAGGGTCGGGCCTGTTGGACCGGTGAAACCGTATTCAGCGTTGACGGGGAAGGAACAATGACGCGATGTCATTTCAACAAAACCATTATCGGCAATATTTATGAAAGTTCCTTCGAGAAAAACTTATATTTCCGGCTCTGCACGAACAAATCTTGCGGTTGCCACATTGGTTACGTCCATATGAAGGACTTGCATTTAGCGAGCATTTTTGGAGAAGGCATCTTGGAGAGAATACCGTTAAAAGGGGAAAATTCGATTGTGCCAAGCTTACTTTCGTCAGATGATCCTGTCCTGGATCACTGATAAAGGCGTCCCTTCAAACCACCATAATTACGAGATACGTATCTATCGTATTATTTCGCTAGGCCACAGGTGTAGGATTCACAAGATACTTACGACATGCAGCAGTTAAACACGGGCTGCCATAACCAGTTAGGAGGTACATATTTGATTACTTTTGTCTGGGCTTAGCTTGTTTTTCCATTTAAAACCCTTGGCTGAACCTCGAATGCTATTTTAGTTTGGTAGTCGTTTTAGTAGTTACTCTAAGAATTTGTTGTTGATTTACAAGCTGACCCTGTTTGCCGTAGATGGCACTAATCTGTTCTTTGGTCAGTTTCTGGATGACCTCTTTGAGAATGGTTAATGATTTTTTTTTCATAAGGGGTTTGTTTAGACAGAGCAAACATAATGCAAATAAATTAACTAATTGACTGGATATTAACCCCTTTACCCTTCAAAATATGTCTTTTAAATGGGTAGAAAAGCTCTTTACCGCTACTTTCTCTCCATTCAAATAATATTTTCTTTATTTTGTGGAAGCTTTGCCTGACCTTGATTCCGAGCGGACTTACCTTTATAGTAATCAGCCAAAAGGTGATAGATAATTAATTCTGAAGCTCTCTGCTGATCTGGCAACACCCTATTTAGGGCCATATGAATATAACTACCCAATAGTTCATCTTGGGTAAGCTTGGGAGATTTTTCTAACCGAGCTTTTATTTTTCTAGCGAGAGCAGTCATTTTTCTTGTCCGTTCCTTTATTAAATATTCCCTACCCGCTAAGTAGTTCCCATTGGGATCTCTAGTCAAAATGGCTTCTATGTCCTGGCGATATATTCTGAATTTTTTGTCTATTTCTATTTTTAAACGTTTATTCATTCGGAATTCAATCGCAAAGGCCTCTTTCAAGCCGTTCAGCAATGATAATCGAGCGGCAAGATCAAATCCAAAATTGTTCAGTAAGTCATCAATTGCTCTTATTCCCCATAGCCATCGTATCTCTGAAGGATCAGCCGGGGTTAGACTCATTAAAAACTTAGCAGTAGAGCTACAATCCAAGAAAAACAAGCTTTCCGACAAATCCATTGTCTGTTCACCATACCTTTCAATTTCCCTAAAATACGTATCCACCACTACCTTCCACAGCATTTCTTTGTTTTCAAAGGGAGAAAGACTATTGAGTACCATTGTCATCACTTTGTCCCTACTGGACAAACGACTTAATAAAAATCTAACCCGAAGATGATGAGAGGAATCATCATAGCGGATAAAGAACCATTTCTTGATCAAACCACTATCAAGTAATTTTGCCGATAAGGGATAGATGGAGCCCAGAAGAATCTCATCTGCCGCTTTAGGACTGCAATAAAGCTTATAGGACAACCAACGACTACCAGGGAAAAAGGAACGGTCAACTTTCGGCTTTTCTATTGGCCGTTCGCGTGGAATAATGGGTTGGTAGGCAGCACGCGTATTGAAAACCGGAGCGATAAACTGATTGATATAGTATCCTTTGTGGGTGTCCTGGATAGGGGAGTTCTTATCAAACAAATACTCCATGAGAGTAATATGCTCCTTCTGCCGTATGCTGTCCGTGAAGGATTGTATAGTCAGGATATCTTCGAAGTCCACATATAACTCCTTGTCTGCTTCAGCGAAAACCACATACTGGGGTAGCCGCCATTTTTTTCTAAACTCATCCACCTTCGCCGTGAGTGAAAGATCCGCCTGGTTAAACAAAAAGTCACACTCCGACTTTGGTAAATTCCAGGTGGCCAGACTTAAAATAGCCTGGCCATATGTCACTCTAGGTAAAAAAGGCCAGGTGGAAATGTCGTGGTCCCACTCAAAGGATAGTTGACCTTCTACGCTTTGAAATTGTAAGTCACACAAAAACCGATAGATGGATAACTCGCTCAAGTGAAAATTGTGGGCGTTGCTGAGCCGAGGAATTATTCTTTTGGATAAAGAATTAGATATCAAATGAATTTCATCATTTTCAATATATATATACAAATCCTGAAGAGGGATCTGATGGTCAGCGCTTACGGATGATTGAGCTAAAAAAGGAATTTCGTACTCCCTAAGGGTAGGATGTTTAAGAACATTCCCGATTCTGGTATTGGGTAAATGAACAATCTCCGCAAAAATGACAGCAGGGTTTTCCGCCTCTTCACGACTAATAATATTTATAAGGGTGTCCTTGATTTGCTCGTCCGTATGGGCAAACCGGGCGGCTAGGTTGACCGCACTGCAGCCTCCGATGCTTTCAATAAAAACCTGGTTCTTATCAAAGTCTGTAACCCTGAAAACTAAAGAAAAAGAAGGAGGAAGAATGCCTGTAAACGGGGGCAAATCCTTTAAGTCTTTTGATTGGATTTCCAGGGTATATTGATTAAATAATAACGCCTCAATCAGTTTGCGTTTTAACCAATCAGGAGTCTTTCTTTCAGATACCCCCCGGGATTGTATTGGAGGAAAATTCAGGCCTTGCAATAAGCCACCTGAGTTTATTCCTAGCTTATGGGGGTATCCTATGCCTGATTCTGTATCCAAAACCTGCAATAATGGTACAATCCGGTCTTGGTAGCGATCCTGGAAACGTTCTTTAAAACTTGACAAATTCCCATTTTCTGTGACGGAGCTTAATTGAAGCAAGGCTCCCACTCCCTTGATTAAGTTGGCCTTTATTTCCCTGGAAAGGGTATTATGCTGCGTATTCTTAATCAGATCTACTTGAAACATTTTGTGTTCAGAATGATCAAGGCCGCATTGCAGTAACGTCTTACGAATGGTTTGATAGCTGGAAATGGGATTGGATGCTTGTCCATCCATTTTCTGCATCATATCCGTTATTTTAGATAAAGCCAGTATAACTTCCTGCAAACGAGGGGATTTTTCTAAACGGGCTAAGGTATGGAGCAAACTGTCTTCTCCCGTAATCGTCGGATGAAGTTCACTTATCAGTAACTGATGATCAATGAGAGCTTTAATAAAAACGGTTGCCTCCTCAATGGTAATCTCCTCCGAAACCAAGGTTTGAGCCAGTTGGCCAAGGGTACACCCCTGGGTGGCTTTTGTCAACACTTGTTTTATTTCCTCAGTTAAAACGATCGACGTTAAATTATAATTACGCGTATCATTGAGACTCGTATATTCAATATAGCGCACGTGATTGCCAATCAAATAATGACTGTTATTGGGGAAATACCTCAGCAAAGGCCGAACTTCTGGCATCCGCTCAACCAATTCGGCTAATTGAATGACACACGAAAAATCCAGCCGGGTATGTCGCTTTTTGCCCTTGAAAAGAATAGCCGTTTCCTTTCCAAACTCAACAACCGAACAGCCGGCAAACAAACCAAAAGGGGTGGGTCTAAAATACGCCCGCAGCAGATACTTTGCCAGCGTTGTGCGCATATCAAGGGTATCACTCGCCGGTGTTTTTACAAACTGATGGTATAAAACCGGTGAAGCCACGTACAAAGCCTCTAAAAAATCAGCCGAATAAACATGTGATTCTAAATGACTGCTATGGTATAAATTAAAAGGGAGGGAGGGCGTTCTTAAGAAAATGTTTTGTCCAATTTCAAACGACATTTGGCTCTGGGGATAGTATCAGTTAAAAAATATGGGGATGCTGACACAATCGGCAGCATCCCCCTGAATAGTAAAATCCAATACTAAACCTTTGTCTTAGTCTTTATAACAGAAATGGTTTTGCCCGAGGTTCCAGTATCTCCGCCTATGATCTTTGTGGCAGAATTTTGCGTGATTGGAGTGATTATTTCTTTAATGATCGTCAGTTTGCTTGCTGGCTTTCCTTTCATATAGTATGGATTTAAGATTGATGTTAACTAATGGTAAAATTACAAGATAGTTTGACAGTTACATCTCATTTGTCTACCATTCACATACGCTAAAAAGGATTTCGCCCCGTTCTCTCAGGTTGTTTGCATACCATTTTCCGCCGTTCAAATAATACTTTTTTAGCCATTGCGGGGTTTGTAGGGTTCATATTAAGTTAAAGCTAAATTGCCTTCCGATAGATACGAGTCCATTTTGCCTAAAAACAATCACCGATTCCATGCTCGATTTTTTACTGCCTAAAAGAATATGGGTCCGTCATCTTATTTTCTGGATAGCCTTAAGCGTGTATTTTATGATGACAGATCCAGCCACTGACGCTCCGGCGGCCACTTTCATCGGATCTGCTTTTCTTACAGCCAACTATGCGCTCTTATATTATACCGTTGGTTTATACATTTTCCCTACATTCTGGCCCGCCAGACAAGGGTGGTTCATTTTTTCCCTAGTGATTGCTTTCTTGGTATACGTCATGCTGGACGGCATAGCCATGTTTGAAATCATGCCACAGTTGGGATGGAAAAAGCCTGCGCATTACTCGTATACGAATCTTGTTGTCGCCGACCTCTTATATTTTTCAGTGATTTCCGTTGCAGCAATCGCCCACCAATACAGCAGTATTCTTCTTCAAAAGGAAAAAGAACAAAATGAAAAGGAAAGAATTTCAACATTAAAAGAGCTCAATTTCTTAAAGAGCCAATTCAATACTCATATCACCATGAACTTTCTCAACTTTTGTTACAGTAATGTTCATAAAACGTTACCTAAGACGGCGGATGCGATTGAGCTCTTTGCCGATATCCTCCGGTATACACTGAAAACCAAGCCAGATGAATTGATTCTACTATCTGATGAAATTGAATACATCAATAATTACCTTAATCTGCAAAAATTATTAACCTCGAAGGTCTATGTAAATTTTTATCAGATTGGAAATGTTTACGGGAAAAAAATACTCCCCCGATTATTCAGTACCCTCATAGAAAACGCTTTTAAACACGGTGTCTTCAATGATAGTGACAAGCCCATTTCAATCACTTTAGAAGTAAAAACGGACGAAATTCTATTTTCAGTGGAAAATTATAAAAACATCCGGCATAGCCTTGTCCCCAGTAATCAGCATCGGAGCACCGGGATAGGTCTCAATAATTTAAAAGACGTACTTGATATTTTCTACCTGAATCAATACCATTTAACCGTTAATAATACCGAAGATATATACGCTTGTTCAATAATCTTAAAAACAGCCTAATGAGATTTACTTGTATCACCATTGATGACCAGAACGAAGCATTGAGTTTATTGAAATCCCATATAGAACTTATTCCGGAATTACAGCTGAAATTAGAAACTACGGATCCACTGGAAGCACTTAAATTTCTTCAAACAGAAAAGGTGGATCTCATTTTCCTGGACATTGAAATGCCTGGATTCTCCGGGTTAGATTTTCTTGAGGTCATCAAGGAAAAAAAAGGCACCCGTAGTCCTAAAATTATCTTTACCACCGGATATGATAAATACGCTAAAATCGGGTATGAATATGGCGTATTTCATTATCTGGAAAAGCCCATCGTATTTAGAAAAGTCTATAGCGCTTTCGAACGTTTTTTAGCGGACAGACAAGAGCCAATACCAGCAAGAGATTTTATTTTCATCGACTACAACGGGGCTAAGATAAATCTCAAGTTTAATGACATTGCATTTATTGAAGCTCAAGGGAACTATCTGGATATTTATACTACCCACCTTAGAATGGCTGCCGTAAAAAACACACTTCACTTCTTTGAGAAAGAATTACCTGAACTGCTTTTTTTAAAAGTTAGCCGTTCTTACATAGTTAATATAAGGAAAATCAAAGGAGTAAAGGGAAACAAAATTGAAGTGGAAGTTTCTCCTTCCTCTTTCCGGGAAATTCCGATTGGCAAGACTTACCGGGAGGCTGTTCAAAGAACACTAGGCATATAAAGCATATATACGAGTAAATCACCCAGACAAGTAAGTAATGATAAAATTCTTAACCTTCGCCCTCCTGACGTTGATCACTTTAGTTGCCTCTGGACAAACAAAGCAATGGCAATATCCTGCCTTTGTTAAAGGCCCCGAGGTAGATACCTTTTTTGGTGTACAATATCCGGATCCATTTAGGGCATTAGAAGACACGCTGAAGCCTCAAACAAAAAACTGGTATGAACAGCAAAAGGTGTTTTACAAAAAGACCATGGGCAAACTGACGGGAAGGGCAAAAATGAAAGCAGATCTAGAAAGATATAGCATCTCGGTAAAATCACAGGCAGGCTTACCACGGTCAACCAAGAACGGCATTTTTTTTCTAAGTACGACCGAGGGGATTCAAAGCATTATATTTAGAAACAGCCAGAGCAATCAGGATGTAAAAATATTCAGTACCCAGTCAATGGGGAAAATGGCTAAAAAATATTCAATTGATTACTACGAACCTTCGGTTGATGGAAGATACATCGCTTTCGGACTCTCCTTTGATGGAGATGAATTGTCCACTTTGCGCATTGTGGATGTGAAGAGCAAAACCCTGCTGAAAGACCGTATCGAAAGAGCCATGTATGGGAATCCACAGTGGCTCCGGGATGGAAGTGGTTTTTTTTATAACCAATTGAAAGAACAAAAAACGGAGGAGGACAAACAAACGGTCTTCGAAAATTCAAAGACGTTTCTGCACTATATCGGCAAACCAAACGACAAGGAAATCGTTTCTTATCAAGCAACAACTCAACTAAAGCTAGAGTTGATCGATTTTCCGTTTATTTTCGTTAATCCAACTTCCGAAAAAGCGGTACTGGGCGTTTATCACGGTTCTTCTTCTTATCAGACCCTTTACGTGACTGAACTAGCCTCTCTGCTTCAAAATACCAGTGGCTCAATCCAGTGGAAAAAGATTAACTCGTTTGAGGACAAGGTTACTGAGTTTGCTTTGTTTGAGAATAGTCTCTTCTTCATTGCCAGTAATAAAAATCCTTATGGCACCTTAAATAAAGCGGACATAAGCGACCTTACCAATGAGATCCATATCCAGGAAGTGCTCGTTAGTAAAGAAGAAGTGATTACTAGCTTGATGCTCACCAAAAAGAATTTGTACGTAAAAACCTTGAAAAATGGCGTTGACCTATTGACTGAGTTCAACCCCCGGACCTTGGCCAGCAAACCAGTACCCATTCCAAATTATGGTGGCCTTATTATTAAAACAATGGGTGGTATTTATGCTCATTATGTTCCTTCAGAAGGATTGTATCTATTTAACTGTACTTGGAATAAGGATTGGACTATCTACTATTACGATCCAGAAAATTCCACCATTACCCAAAAAGATATTTATCCCGCGAGTCCCTATAGCCATGCTCCTCAGTTAATCATTAAAGAGGTTGAAGTGCCCTTGCCGGATGGTACTTTGGTTCCCTTAACCATTGTTTATTCTAATAACATAAAATTGAATGGTGACAATCCAACGATATTAACTGGATACGGTTCCTACGGATATAATTACAGTCCTTCATTTTCCCAAACTCTGCTGGCATGGTATGAAAATGGTGGGATATTCGCTGTGGCACACGTCCGGGGAGGGGGTGAAAAAGGTGATGCCTGGTACCAGGGAGGATTTAAATCCACCAAGGCTAACAGTTGGAAGGATTATATTGCATGTGCTGAGTATCTGATCAAAAACAACTATACGTCACCCAAACGACTAGCGGCAGAAGGGAGCAGTGCTGGCGGAATAACAGTAGGGATGGCTATAACGGAGCGTCCGGAACTTTTTAAGGCAGCCTATATTTCTTATGGGGCAGTCAATCAACTACGGGACGAGTTCACGTCTAATACGCTGGGTGTTACTGAGTTTGGTTCAGTCAAAGATTCGATTGAAGTAAAATACCTTTACAGTATGGATGTGTATCAACACATTAATGCTCAGTCCGACTATCCATCCGTGTTATTCACTACTGCCATGAAAGACTCGCGGGTTGCATTTTGGCAGCCGGCCAAAGCTGCCGCCAGAATGCAGTCCGTATCAAAAGGGGATAATTTAGTCTTGTTAAGAATCAGTGAGCAAGGACATTGGGGCGAATCGGACGTTATTGATGAAGAAGCCGACAAGTACTCTTTCCTTTTTTGGCAATTGGGACACCCTCAATTTCAAAATAATGCAGTAACCAAAAACAAACCTATTGACTGAGTAAGTGATGAAATTCACGGAAGATCCGCTCCAACAAACGCAGGTCCTCCGTGACTATTTTGGCAGTACCGGCCATTTCCTGCTTAAACTCCAGATTCCGATGGTAAGTGGTTTTAAGGCCTTTCAACAACTCAATTTCTATGGTATATTTTCCGTTTTGAGGGACTAAGGAAATAGCGGTTATTCTTCCCTTTAAGGTGCCCCATTCTTCACAAGGATAGTTTTCCAGGCAAATATTGACCAGTTGACCTACTTTCACCTTTCCGGAATTCCGAATGGGCATCAATACCCTACCCAATAAATCGGTGGTACCATAAGGGATAATACTACAGATTTCATCTCCTTGCTTGATATTCTGATTGTCCGTTAGAAATTGCAAGTAAGATACTCTACCAGCCAAGGGCGCTTTCAAAAGGTAGGCTTGCTCCCAACGCAGAATGGCTACCTCCAACGCCCTTAATTTGTCCTGTAGCTGGCGATCCAGACCGAAAGTGGTTTTGTCTTGTTTAATAACCAGCAGAAGCAGGGATTTCTCCAGATCATTCAGAATGATTTGAGAATTGGCCACTTCAATTTTTATGCTTTCGTGATTTCTTCTGGCCAGCAGAAATTCCTTCTTTTTTTCCTCGAAGTCCTTTAAGGCAATGACCTTCTGTTCAAAAAGACTTTTGCTTCGCAGATAGTCATTTTGATAGATTTCCAATTCCTCCTGGTATATTTTAGCTTGAACCAGCTTTTTTTGAATCAATAATTTATACTCAGCTATCTGCTTCCGAATCGCTTCTCTCTCCTTCAATTCAGGGGTTAATCGGCGCTGTATGTAATAATCTTTCACGGCATCCTCCCATTGGGTATAGGTGGGTTCAATATCTCCTAATTGAAGTCCCGGCTGAAGTACTTTGAGCTCCTGGAGGCTATCCTTTCCGAAAGCTTGAATGGCCTTTTTCACCGCTTCAATTGCCCGAAAATCAGCCGAGCTTTCAATTACACCAATGACGCAGCCTTGAGGCACCAACTGATTGTTTTTCACGAATAAATGAATCAATTTCCCCGTTGTATTGGCTATAATCCGGACGGGAGGGCGTCGAGTGGTAATCGTGATATCGGAAGTGATGGTATCAGGATATTTGATAAAGTACAGCCCGGCAATAAAAGCCAAAACCAACACCAGCAGTAGCAAGTTTCCGTATCGGATCAGCCCTGTGGGCATGTGGCTGATAATATCCCGGACTTCTTCGGATCTGATTTCGGGGTCCGACAGGTTTTCATCTTTCATGGGATGTGCTTGACTAATCCAAGGCTAATTGATTTTTAACCAAGGCATAATACGTACCGCTATTCTCCACTAGTGAGTCATGATTGCCTACTTCAACGATACGCCCTCTTTCCATTACGACAATTTGATCCGCCTCTCTGACTGTACTCAACCGATGGGCAATTACCACAGCAGTCCGATTGACAAAGAAATGCCCAATATTTTCCATAATGGTTTTTTCATTTGTAGCATCCAGGGCAGAGGTGGCCTCATCCAAGAATACGATGGCCGGATTTTTATAAATGGCCCGGGCAATTAAAATTCTTTGCTTCTCTCCGGCACTGATATTCACTCCTCCACTGGTTCCTAATCGGGTGTTATATCCCAGAGGGAGGGATTCAATAAATGATTTTATATTCGCTGCCTCTACGGCTAATAATAACTGCTCTTTATTGAGTTCCTCTTCTCCCAAAGCAATGTTATGCGCGATGGTATCATTAAATATATACCCATCCTGCATCACTACCCCACAGGTGTTGCGCCAAGCCTGGGGGGAAATATTACCCAGCAGTTGAGGTCCAATCCATATTTCCCCTTGGGAGGGAGAATAAAATTGAAGCAGCATTTTCAGTAAAGTGGTTTTACCGCTTCCACTTGCCCCCACAATGGCCGTCACCTTATTTCTTGGAACCACCAGATTCACTCCCTCTATCACGGGTCTTAAAGCCCCCGTGTATCGAAAGCTTACGTTCTTGAGGACAATATCTCCCGCTGGAATTACATGGGAAACGGCCAAGGGTTGGGGTACTTCCACCGGGATTTGATGGATTTCTGCCAGCCTTTTGTAAGCTAGTCTAGCATCCTGGGCCGCATGGACGAAACGAACCAACTCCAGCAAGGGATAATTGAGTTGTCCAATGATATAGGAGATGGCTAGCATCATGCCCAGTGTCATGTCTCCACTGATCACTAGGGAAACGGCCAGAAAGGTAATGAAAAGGTTCTTCAGCTCATTAATTACGTTGGCTCCGATCGATTGGGTTTGATCCAGAGCCAACCCTTTCAATTGAATGGAAAATAGCCGGGCTTGCAGATGCTCCCAGCTCCATCGTTTTCTTCGTTCGGAATTGCTTAATTTGATATCCTGCATCCCCCCAATCAACTCCAGGATTTTCTCCTGCTCCTGGCTTAATTGAGAAAACATTTTATAATCCAAGGCCTCTCTGCGCTTAAGGAAAAGCAATATCCAACCTATATAAAGCAGGCTTCCGCCCGTAAACAGCACAAATATGGGCAGGCTGTACCAGGCAAGAATAAAAGAGAAGATTATCAGGTTAAAAAGCGAAAACAAGGTGCTCAGGGAGGTAGAAGTCAGAAAGCTCTCTATCTTTTGATGATCCTTGATTCGTTGCATAATGTCACCGGTGACTTTCAAATCAAAATAGGCAATCGGAAGCTGCATTAGCTTTAAGAAAAAATCACTCAGAAGTGAGATATTCAACCGGGCACTGATGTGTAATACGATCCATCCTCTGAGTATTTCGATCCCTGTTTTACCGGCGAACAGGAAAAGCTGGGAACCCAGCATTAAATAAATAAATAAAATGTCCTGGTTTTGAATGCCGGTATCCACGATCGAGGCCGTGAGAAAGGGAATTATCAATTGAATCGCACTTTCAGCAACGATGCCTAAAAGCAATTGCCATAAAAATTTTTTGTACTTGAATAAATATTGGAGCACAAAAGAGAAATTCCTCTTCTGGCCTACCCTGTCATCCTCCTGGTTGTTGAATTCATCCGTGGGCTCAAACAATAAGACGATTCCCAAGGAATGATCGTTCGCCTGAGGTCCAATCCATTGGGACAAGAATTCCTGTTTGCTATACTTTAAAAGCCCAAAAGCCGGATCGGCTACGTATACCGTATTTTTCTTGATGCGATAAACGACCACAAAATGAATCTGATTCCAGTGGACCAGGCAAGGTAAAGGAGCTTGCTGTTGGAGTTGTTGAAAATCGAGTTTGCCAGGTAGGGTTCTAAATCCGATTTGTTCTGCTGCGGCAACTAAACCATTTAGGCTTGTGCCTTCGCGGGTGGTTTCGGATAGCTCTCGTAGTGTTTGAAGTGAAACGGTTCGCCCATAAAATTTTGCTATCATCTTTAAGCACGTGGGGCCACAATCTTTTTCATTCAGTTGTCTATAAAACGGAAATTCAGGCATTCCAAATTCAGTTGATTAAAATAGTATCCCTAGCGCATTCATCCCTTACTTAAGTGAAGAATGTAACTTAAGGCTATTCCGTTTCCTCAGATTGGTACCTTTCAGTGGTTTCCAATCTCTCTATCATAAAAATATCCTCTTCCTTGTATTTGGGTAACAGCTTTTTGGTAAGGGAAACCGAATAGCCGTAGGCGAGTAAAATCTTTAAAACCAAGTTGGGAGCGTAATAACTGATACTTCCATTTTTTATTTTCACGACCGTTTTATAGTCCAACTCCTTGTCCTTACACCACTGAGTTAATTTCCCGTAAGTTTGACTGGTATGCTTTAAATGCTGTTGAGCTAATTGCGCGCATTCGGTATAGGTAAGTATGGTGGGAACATTCACTTCCATAAAATTTCTTAATAAGTAGCGTTAGAGAACTCTAATATCCTTTTTCAAACCATCTACTACTGGGAACAAATTTAAGAACCCTACTTCAGAATCCTGCATCTTTTTTCTTTCCCCGCGGTCAAGCCAATCACTGGCTCAATTTTTTTATAAATAAACTAAATTTTTCTTGTAAAAGTAGTCGTTAGCAAACTACATTTACAAAGTAGTCGTTTAGAGACTACTTTTAGATAATTTATGGAAGCATCTCCCTCTATCATCCCATGATTTTTACTCAACTACTCGTTATTCAGCTAATACCTGACTTTATTCTAATGGCAGCGATAGTAGTAATCGCCCACTGGATTTGGCTGTTCGGGTTCAAGAAGGGGGGCTATCAACCGGCCACCAGCCTAAAGGCTACCAACAATAATACGAATACCCAACCGCTTGAGACCGCCATAGCGGCTTCTTGTATTGCCAGTATTCCTCGTCCATCAATGTCGGCAGCAGCGCTAAAAGAGTCTGAGGATGACCATTCGGAAAATGACGATCATACTACCTCACCGGAAACTCCCGCCCAAGAAGAGTTGGAAGAAGCCGCGGCAAAGGCTTCTGAAGATACTCCTTTTGAAACCCAACCTCGAGAGCCGGGTGCACCTATGAATGTCAGAAGCAGCCAGGAGGATATTGAGCAAAAAGTACGTCAGCGCTACGCCGGTTTAAATATGGTAGAATGGCTTCTTTACCTGCAACAATCTGGGGTGAAGGACAACAGTCTGAGCGCAATGGACATTCTTTCCAGGCTAACCATCTCTGACGCACAACGATACGGAGAGGCCATTGATTGCCTTCCCTCCCTATTCACCCCTAAGGGGGAAAAGCCCAGCCTTACTTTGCTCAATTAATAAATTTCATTTTTAAACCATCCCCTAATCCCATGAAAAAACGTTTTATTGCCGCTCCCCAAGTAATGCGTTCCGCGTCGCGTTTTGTTCCATCCCGTAAGAGCCTGATGATGCTCTCGGCACTCGTGTTGGTGGCCTCCATTTCCGTGCAGGCCCAGGACGAAATCGAAACCATCAAGACGCAGCTGGCCACCACCAACACCAGCCTGCGAGGCACCTACATCGTGGTTAGAAACCTCATCTACGTGATTTGCGGGGTGATTGGTCTGGCTACCCTGCCGGCCAAATACCAGAAGATGCAGTCGGGGGATCCCGATGCGGGCAAGTCCCTGCTTAACTGGGGAGGTGCATTGATCCTGGTGGCGGCCGGAGCCTACATTCTGCAACTTATTTTCTTCGGCGGATAATGAAGCGCTGGCGCCTGCTCCTGGGAAGTATCCTTCTGAGCTATTCTGCTCGTGCGGAAAGTCTGGCGGGATACTTTCTGCGCTTTGTACGCAACGAGGCCATTTTCCAGTCTCTTATCAATCTCACGTACGTGTTTAGTGGCCTCTTAAGCATGTTCAACCTGGTGCTGGCCTTTCAGAAATTCAACCAAGGGGACGGGGAAGCGGGCCGGATGGCCCGCAATTGGTGCCTTTCCCTGCTGTTGATTGCGGTAACTACCTTTTTTGTCTCCACGCTGATGGAGGATTCGAGAACGATGGCTCAAATCAATGTAGGGACCGCCCTCCAGAAAACTTCCAGTGGAATAAAAGGCTCCTTCGGGGTAATCAGCCAACTGGTTTACGTGGTCTGCGGTATCATCGGCCTGATGGTGCTCCCCGGAAAAATGGGAGCCCTGCAAGCCGGAGACCGCTACGCGGGAAAATCCCTCATCGCCTGGGGATTGAGCCTCTTGGGCATCGTCACTATGGTATATCTCACCCATCAAGTCTTTTTCCTATGATCCTGTTACAATCCGTCATCAGTGAGTTCAGTGCCCGTTTTGTTCAAACGGAACGGGCTAACATCGTTTATCTGGTCACCTTTCTCTCCTATATCGCGGCGCTGCTGATGGCCATTCGTCTGGTGCGGATGCTGCAACGGGGGGAGGGTCATTTTGGGGTATCGCTCTGGCGCTGGGCAATGGGCATCCTCTTCACGGTGCTATTCCCCAATTTCTTAAGCACGGTCCTGCTGAGAAGACCCGTAAGCGAAGTAGTTATGAGTGCTCCCCTGGAGGCACCTACCGGGGAAATTGACGCGGAATCGGGACTCATCCCCGATTCAAAGAAGCAGGATCTGATCAACCGGGCCAACGAAGAGAAAAACAGCCAGCCGACCGATCCGCTCACCAAGGCCAACTACTCCGAGAACGAACTGGGACCCACCATCAACAACCCCGCTGCCAACCCGGATGAATTCGGAGAAGACCTTTTAAAATATATGGAGGACTAGCCATGGGAGAACTCTTTCAAATTCAAAATGACCTCTTGTTTACCTGCAAGCTGATTTGCTTTATCGCCCTGATGCTCTCGGGACTCTCCATTGCCATCCGATTTTACAAGGGACAAGAGATAGAGGATAGTTTATTGAACTGGTTCAAGGGCATCGCCGTGGTAATGGGGTTTTCCTATATGCTGGGCGCATTTGTCAACTAACATTTATGGCTATGAAAGAAAACAAAGACGACGAAATCCATTTCTACGTCATCCGGGGTGCCGACAATGAGATCGAGTTGCAGGGTCTGCGGGGCAAATACGTCTATGGCTTGCTCATCGCGCTGGGGGGCGTTCTGCTGGTGGGACTGGTGCTGTTTCTGCTGCTGCCCTCCCCTACCCTGGCCGGCATCATTACCATTGCCGGAGCCGCCTTCGTGACAAGAACTGCCTTCCAGTGGAACAAGCAGTACGGACGCTGGGGACGCGAGAAAAAGAAAATCAAGGACAATCTCCCCAGCCACGTCGTACTGCGCAAACCTTCCAGCCTTCAACGAAATCCAGGGGTTAAGTAAGGAGCTTTTCACTCTTAAACGAAAACGATTATGGCTAAACCAAGCCGAAAAATAGACGAAGTGTTTCCCGTTTTGGCCGTTGAGGACGGAATCATTGTTTCCAGGAATGGCGATCTGACCGTGCCCTACGAGCTGGTGATGCCCGAGATCTTCACCATCAGTAAGGGGGACTACAATCGGATGCACCGCGTTTTTACCCGGGCCCTGCAGTCGGTGGAAACCAATATTGTGGTCCACAAGCAGGACTGGTATCTGACTCAGCCCTACCAGCCCGATTTTGAGCGCTACCCGGGAAGCGAAGTGAACCTGGCCCGCTGTGACGAACGCCACTTTGCCGAGCGCCCCATCCTGCTGCACCACTGCCGGCTGTTTATCACCCGGCCGATGGAGGAGGTACTCAAGCGCACCAGCTCCCAAACTTCCTTGCTCTCTCCCCGGCTGGTACCCCGTGAAGTGAGGGACCCCACCTACCGGCAGCTATTACTGGAAGTGGCCGAACAATTCGTGCGGGCCCTGGAGGAATCCAAGCTGTTTACCACACGAAGGTTAAGTGACGATGAAATCGACTACCAGCTCACCCCACAAAGTATTTACCAGCAGTATTTCTCCCTGTCAACCGATGACCTTTCGCTGACCGATATTGAAATGGCCGGGGAATTCAAGGTCAACGGGAAGTTCTGTGGCGTGACCTCGGTAGGTGAACTCGATGAATTCCCGGTGAATCTCACCAACCAGCTGCCCATCGAAAAGTACCAGATGGGCAAGCACAGCCTACCCGGCAGCCTGGGCTACCGGGTAGGGATGAGTCTTCCCTTCAACCACGTCTATAACCAGATCTTCTACGTGGACGACACCCGAAAATTGCTCAAAAAGCTGGAAGGGGAGGCCAACCGCATGACCAGCTTCTCCCTGCACAGTCAGCAAAACGTGGAAAACCTTCAGTTCAAGAAGGAGTTCATCCAGAAACAATTGACTACGGGGGATAAGGTGGTGCGCGTGCACGCCAATGTGATGACCTGGAATGCCGACCGGGAAAAAATGCTCTCCCAGCGCTCGATGGTCAACGCCGGCTTTACCCGGATGGGCTTCACCCCCCGCCAGGCCGTCCACGATGCCCCCGCGCTTTACTGGTCCTGCATTCCGGGCAACGCCTCCCAAATCGGCAAGGACAACCTGGCCCTCTGCTTTGCCGGGGAAGGGGCGTGCCTGCTGGCGCTGGAGAACAACTACCGCGATGCCTGCTACAATCAACTGGGCGTGAAACTGGTTGACCGCTCCGGCCGACCCGTCAGCGTGGATATTTTCATCGAGACTTTAAAAAAGGGCCTCATCGACAACCGAAACTGCTTGCTGGTGGGTCCATCGGGCTCGGGCAAGAGCTTTTTAATGAACCAGATCCAGTACCACCTCTTAGAACAGGAGGCCGACATTATGATGGTGGATACGGGTCACTCCTATAAGCGCTTGTGTGACCAGATGGGGGGTGTATACATCTCCTTCGACAAGGACAACCCATTGGAGTTTAATCCCTTTTTTATGGATTCCAGACTCAGCTCCGACCAGGTGGCAGAAAGCAAACAAAACCTGGCAGCCCTGCTCCTCTCGCTTTGGAAGAGTGAGACGGAAGACATTAAAAAGTCCGAGGAAGTAGGCATTGACGGTCTGGTCAACGCTTACTATGCGTATCTGGAGACCAAAGGGAAAGGAATATTCCCTTGTTTTAACAGCTTCTTTGATTTCTTCAATGATCATTACCTGCCCAATCACCAGCATATCCGGGATCAGGAAATTGACTTCAAGAATTTCAAATTCGTGATGGCCCGTTTTTACAAGGACGCCTACCTGGGCTATCTGCTCAACGCCGGTCCCGACAATCAGATCAATCGGTTGCTGGATGAGCGGTTCGCAGTCTTCGAGATGGATAACATCAAGGATAACAAAACCCTGCACACGGTCACCACCATCGCCATTATGAACCTCTACGTGCGAAAGCTGATGCGCAAGGGGGAGAAGGCCATCTTTTCCATGCTCATCATCGAGGAGGCCTGGCGGCTGGTGGGCGATCCGCGTTTCGCCCAGTTTTTAAAGTGGGTTTCCAAGACGGCCCGTAAACACTTTGGCAGCCTGGTCAGCGTCACCCAGGAGCCCTCCGACTTACAATCCCCCATGGTCAAGGATGCCATCATTAAGAATTCGGCCGTCAAAATCCTGCTCGACTTCTCCTCCTACAAGAACCAGTCAACGATGGTGCAGGAAATCCTGGGACTCTCCGATGAGGAAACCGCGCTGCTGATGTCAGTCAACCAGGGCCGGGATGCGCAACGCAAGTACAAGGAATGTTTCATTTCCTGGAATGGCACGGCTAAAGTCTACGGGGTAGAAGTTAGCAGGGAGTCTTACGCGGCTTTTACCACCGAGAAAACGGAAGTGGCGGCCATTGAACACCTCAAGCGGCGTTACGGCAGTTACGAGCGGGCCATCACCGGTTTTGCCCGGGGGGAGCACCTGCCTGAAAAGCGTTCTGCCACAGCTAAAAAAGCCGAACCGAATTCCTGAGCCATCCCCGCATTTTCTATCCAACCTCATTCTCTATTTCTATGAAAACCCACTGGCTTTCTCTGCTGCTCCAGACTGCGTTAGGCATCCATACGCCGGGCCGGTCATTTTCTTACCGTGCCCTAGCCATTCTTACGCTGGGGGTGGCCACCTCGGGCATGGCCCTTTGGGGCTGTTCCTCCCAACCGGAGCGCCAACCTACTCAGGGAAGCGGACAATTGGATCAATCGGTGGTTCCTTCCCTGGGATCATCGCCGGGAAGGAACCATCACGGCGGAGAGAAGTTCCTGGGGGAATATCACGAGGCCGATGGGAACACGTTTAGAATCGTGCTGCGGGAAGCAAAGAAAGCCTCCGGGGAAGTGATCGATACCCTGCTTTGTGACGTGTTTTACCTGCGGAAAAAGCCCCTGACCCTGCGCTTCTTTTACGATCCGCAAAAGGATCTGCTCTCCAACCGTTGGGATGAAAATACGCCCTCCTACTCCCTGATGCGGCTCCATGCCGGTGGCGAGGGGCTGATGGAGATTAACTTCCATCAGCGACGGGTCGAGCCGGACACGATGATGTATATCCGTCACCCAAAAGCCCGCTAACGATGGATACGGCCTTATACGACGCCATGAACAATTCCTTCGTGGATGCTTACGCCTCCTCGAAGGGATTCCTGCAACTGGGAGCCTTCCAGACCGCCGCCCGAAGCATCGGGATGATCGGAGCCACGATCTACATTTTTTCGCGGATCTGGGGACCGATTGCGATGGGCGAACCCATCAACTTCTTTCCCCTGATGCGGCCCTTCGTGCTTTTGATCGCCATCATCTTCAGCCAGCCGCTGTGCAACTCCCTGGAGCGGATTTTTGGGGAAGTGGATCGTGTCTCCACCCTGAATGCCCACATGCGCAACGCCCGGGCCCGGCTGGACGGGGCCATTCTGGCCCGGGAAAAGCGGTATCTCAAGCTCGTGGAAATGCGGGAGAAATTGCAGGCTGACAAGTACACCAACGCCTTCAAAAACGAGAACGGAGAATTGAATCCGGGTGCGGTGCTCAATCCGGTCGGAACGCTCGGCGGGGTATTTGTCGAGAATATGGCCGATGATGCCATTGACGGTTTGCAGGAGATGGTGACCAAGATGATGGTCTATATCTTCGACGGGGCCGGACTGGTGGGCTACTTCCTGATCACGCTGATCTCGATGTTTCTGACCAACATCCTGGCCTTCGTGGCTCCCCTGGCCTTCGCCTTTGCCATTTTCGACGGCTATACCAACAACGCCGCGGAATGGTTTGCCAAGTACATCAACGCCAAGCTGATGATTCTGCTCTGCAAGGCCTACACCATCTTCACTTACTACTTTGAAATCCCCTTCGTGGAAAACTCCCTGGAGTGGGAAACGGGAAGGACGGCCCTTTACATCATCGTGGTGCTGGTCTGCCTGGTCGGCTACTTCTTCGTGCCCACCATGGCCAATATGGCGCTTTCGGTGGGCGGGGTAGGCCCAACGGCCACCACGGCCAGCCAACGGGTGATTGCCATGAAAAACCTGGCCACCAACACCGTTACCGCCCCGGCCCGCATGCTGGGGAAACTCTTCTAGAATCAAACGATATCACTCTCTATGCAATCACTTAAAAACCTGGACACCGCCTTTCAGAAAGTGCGCGCCATGGCGCTGGTGACCGTGGTGGCCTGCCTGTTCCTGACGGGCATCGTCTGCTATCAGGCCTTTGACTACGCCCAATCGGCGGCCAACAAAGTCTATATCTTGAACAACGGTGCGGCCATTGATGCGCTGGCCTCCTCGGTGCGGGAGAACCGGGAGGCCGAGGCCAAACACCAGGTCCGCTACTACCACGACTTGCTCTTCAACATCTCTCCCGATCCGCGCTCCATCGATTACAACGCCCAGCGGGCCTTCTACCTGGGAGATGCCTCCATCAAGCTGCCTTACGAGCAGAACAAGGAGAGTAACTTCTACAACCAATTGATTGGGGGGAACATGCGCCAGGAATTCCGGGAGGACTCCATCCGGGTGCAGATGAAAAGGCTGCCTTACCAGGTAACCCTCTACGGCAAGGTCACCATTACCCGGTCCAGTTCCAAACTGGTCAAGTCGCTCATCACCTCCTGCCAGCTGGTGGATGTCAACCGGTCCGATGTCAATCCCAATGGTTTTCTGATGCAGAACTTCACCATTCTGGAAAACAGGAAAGTGTCCACCGAGCTACGCTAATCCTCATTTCTCTTTCATCTTTTCTAAACCTCTTCACGTCCTATGTTCAACGCCAATCGTTCGATCCGTTCACCGCAGCCATCGGCCCCCCAAATCCAGCCCGAAGCCGCGACGCTCATCCAAATGAAAAGCAACCTCAAGCGCAAGCTGTTGCTTCTCTTCACCGTTTTCCTGCTCAGCTCCACGGGCGGCTATAGCCAGTGGGTAGTGACTGATTTTTACAACGGCGTGATTAATACCGTCAGCCAGGTCATTCAATCCGCCTCTAAAATCATCAACTCGGAAGCCTTCAAGCAGGCCACCAAGGTGGTGGAAAAACTCAAGCAGATCGAAGGCGGCGTCCAGCAGTTCCGTCGCATTCAGGAGACGGCCCAGTTCATTCAGAGTTCGGTTGTGAGCTACCGCAAATCCCTGGAAGTCATTTCCGAGGACCGCCATTTTACCCCCAATGAACTGGCCGGTTTTTATAATACCCTGGAAAAACTGGCCAAACAGGACGCCAAGCTCATCGATGACCTGGGAACGGGCATCAAGGCCAACCTGGTGGAGATGAGCAGCGCCGAGCGGATGAACTTCATTATGAAGATTCACTCCGACGCCGCTTCCTCCTCGGCCCGCCTGCGGGCTTTCGTGTCCGGGCTGGAATACCTCTCCCTGCGCCGGGCCCGTACCACTAATGACCGCCTGAAAACCATGCAGCTCTACGCCGTGGCCCGGGGTGGGGATTTTTCCCACAATGCGACTGGAATCGACTTTGGAAAGTACACCGAAAAGGAGGTTGATTTCGAAGGGCTGGACCAAAGGGGAAAAGAAGCGGCCGAAGGGGCTACCCAAACGGAGATGGACTGGCTCAATGACGCAGCCAACCCCGAAGCCAAGGAAGCCGCCATCCGTAACCTGCTCTACGATCCCATGCCCCAAAAACCCGAATTTGATATGTCAAACCCCCTTGAATCCGCCAACCAGATCAAATACTACAATGACCGGCTGGAAAACTGGCAAGCCACCCACGCCCGGGATTTACGGGTGTTGGGCAACAAGTCGTTGGCAGTGATGAACAAACCCGTTGGATTAAGCGACGCCGAATGGATGCAGGTACTGGCCAACAAGATCCGAAAGGGAGAGATCTAGCCCCTTCTCCCCTCAACGGCAAGCCGCCCGCTACGGGCCAGTCTCCTATTGGTAAGGGACTGACCCGAGCCTGGCGCTGGAGCATCACCCCGGTGGCCAATTACTTGAATCGTTGGCAGCGCCGGGTGGGCTTTCGGACCCGCAATGGTATCCTCCTGCTGCTTTTGGCAGGGGTCTTTATGTACGCTTTGATTCTACTCTCCACCCTTTTCATTTAATTTTTATTTTCAGTTATGGAAAAACAACCCGGGATGGCCTCCCTGCTCACCAAGGCCCTCTACGTTCCCTATTCCAGCCTGGTCCTGATGGGCTTAGTGGGTGTGTTGGGGATCTCTTCGGGCTTCATCTCCTACGGGGAGGATGCGGCACCCACCGGGCAAGCCCAGGCCCTGGACACGGCCCTGCCCGATATGAAAGGCAACCGCTTCAAGTCCAACAAGTACGATAATTCCTCCCTGGTCCCCCTGGAAAGTCCCGAGGATTCCATCCGCCTGGCCCAGTTGGGCAAGGATGCCGTTGTTGTACCGGAAGAGGAACTTCCTTCTCCCTCCCCGGCGACTAAACCAGGCAACGAGGGACTATCCATCGAGGCGATTGCCAGTAGCCAAAAGCAGTGGGGAAGTCGGGAGGAGGTGCGCGCCCAATACAACCGGAAAATGGATGCGCAAACCCGAAGCAACGGGCAAACGATTGAGCGCATCACCGCACCCGCTCCCTTGAGCCGTGAGGAGCGGGCCGAGCGGCGGGAGCGGGAAGAGGCGCTGGAACGGGCGGCCCGGATGGAAAATCTGGCAGCCCAGCAGTTGGAAATGCTGCAAAACGGGCGGCCCGAAGGCCCGGGATCGGACCCCTCAAGGGGTGGGTTGGCCGGGAACAGTGCGCCTCCACCTCCATCGGCTTCCCCTTCTTCACTCAAACCGGAAACGGTTACCCTGGCGAATCTGGACGAATACGTTGCGCTTTCTAACGCCAGCCGACCGACCAACGCCTTCTACGGATTGAAGGGCGAACGCAAGAGCCCCGAGATGGTGGCGGCCAAACCCGTTCCCAATGCCATCGAGGCCGTCATCCACGGGGATGCCGACAACGTGACCATCGTGACCAGTTCTACTATGAAGCTACGTCTCCTGCAGGATATTCAGGTGGGAAAATACCTCTTGCCCCGCAATTCCATCCTCAGCGGGGAATGTGCCATCAGTGGGGAGCGGGTACAGGTTTTTGTCACCACCCTTCGGATCGGCAGCAGCATCATGGCCGTCAGGATGCGGGCCTACGACCTGGACGGTCATCCGGGTATTTACGTGCCCCACCTGGCGGTGAAGAACCAGGTCTCTCAGACGGGTTCCCAGGCCGTGACGGGTGGCGGGATGCAAATGCCTTATATGGTGCCTACCGGGGCCAACATCGGGGAAATGGTGGTGGGTCAGACTGCCGCTCAAGGCGTCAACATGGCCATCAACGGTATCAAATCGCTGACATCCAAGAAAATGAGCGTAGTAAAGGTAACCATCCGGCCCAACCACCGGGTGTATCTCAAACAAGACCAAAACTAGCCTCCTATGAAACAACTTCTGCTGGGAATACTCTTGACTATCGTAGTCTTTCCCCTATCCGCCCAAACCTTCCAGGCCCGCGTCGGTGTGCCAGCCAAACCAGCGCTCATCGGAAGGAAAAAAGAACTCCCGATTCGCCGGGATACCCTGCCAACCACTCCTTCCGTGACCAATTCGGCCCCGGCTCCGGCGTTTTTACTGCCCATCTCCCCGCAAGCCGTGCGGGCCAGCTATCCCTTGGAAACGGGCTTTGGGAAGACGACCCACGTGATCTTTCCTTCTAAGATTCTATACGTGGATCTGGGTTCGGATGCCGTCATTGCCGACAAGGCCGATCCGTCGGAGAATGTGTTGCGCATCAAGGCCAACAGGCTGGGCTTTGAACAAACTACGCTCACCGTGATCACCGAGGATGGCAAGTACTATCCCTTTCTGGTGGATTACAACGAGCACCCCCGCCTCTTGAACATCAGCATTGCCGGTAACCTGGCCGGGGATGAGATACGGGCCCAGGAAATGGGTATTCTGCGCTCGGCTACCCCGGCTGGAATCAGCCTTTCGGAAAACACCCATTCCGCCGACGAGTTGAATGACCTCTCGGGTAAGGCCCTGCACCGCAAGCGATTTATCAAGGATGTGGGCGTGATGAAGATGCGGATGTCGTTTCTGTTGACCGGCGTGTACGTCTACGGAAAGACGATGTTTCTGCAAATCACCCTGGAGAACCGCTCCGAGATTGACTACGAGATGGATTTCATCAAGTTCTTCGTCAAGGACAAGGATGTCACCAAACGCATGGCCTACCAGGAATACGAAGTGCCGACCTATAACCAGTTCCCGGCTACCACGACCCAGGTTCTCCACCAGGGCGAAGTGACGCTGGTATTTGCCTTGCCCCTGGTCACGTATTCGGAAGAGAAGGTGTTGGAAGTGCAGATCTACGAAAGCAAGGGCGGTCGTCACCTGCGGTTTGAATTGGATTCGAGCGTCATCATCCGAGCGAAAGGTCTATGAAAAGGATAACGCACCTCTGTATGATCGCCCTGATGCTGGGCTGGATTATTCCTACCCGGGTGAAGGCGCAGATCCACCAACCCCGGCAACGGTTCTTTGAACTGGGAGGGGGCCTTGCCGACGGGATACAAGTCCGAGCGATGGACCAGACGGCCTACTGGCTGAAAGTGAGCGTTGGCAGGTATGGCAAAAAGGAAGGCGTTTGGCAACTGGGCTTCACCTCGCAGCTGAAGTATTACGCCATTCCCGACAAACTCCTGTCCGCCCAACAATACTTTCTGGAAGGCACGTACGCGCCCAAGGTATGGAGGACGACCGACCGGCGCTTGTATCTGATCCTTCCCGTAGGGCTTTTGATGGGCTACGAGCGGGCCAACGACGAGGTACTGAGCTCGTCGCTGAGCCGGGCCATGGTGGGCTTTACGGGGGGACTCAGCGGGGAGTGGAACCTATCGGATAAAACCGCCCTGATGGGGTACGCGCGCGCCACTTTCCTGCCTTCCTCCCGGATTCAACCCTTTCATCTTCAAGTGGGAATGGGCATTCGCTTCACTTATTTCAAACGATGATTTTAAACCCGATTCAGTCATGAAACCTTGGATGAAATACCCCTTTTATGTAGCACTGGCCTTGGGGACTCCAAGCTGCAAAAAAACCCTGGACGTGTCACCTACCCAAGAGGGGAATACGCCCCAGTTTAATTTTCTGGCCCGCTTAAGTGAGGATTCAGGGGGCAGATTGGATACGGTGACGGCTCAATTGTACCTCAAACAACTCGACGGGGAGGCTCCCGGGGAAGAGTACCGACTGGTGGTCACTTTTCCGGCCACCCTGGACGGATCCCTGCTTTACTCTGGCAAAAGCTACCGGTCCGGCGATTGGATACCTGTTGCCTATGCTGGCTTAGAAGCGTTTACTACTCCCTTGATGATCATCCCTTACCGACCTACGAAAGGAACGCACACCCTCAACCTGGCCCTTTCGGATCGCAGGCAACAGAACAAGACCGCGTCCCTACCCCTTGTGATTCCCTAAAGCACCCAAACCCATTCGATCTCTACTTTCACCCTTTATCCTCCCCTACTTCCCATGAAAACAACTCCATTGTATGTAACTGTCTTGCTCTTCGGACTCTTATTGGGTTCAGCCCCTCACTTCCTGATGGCACAAACTGCTACCTCCATACGGGGTATGGTTCCGCTATCGGCCAAAGAAAGTGCCTTACCGCTCGCCCTGGAAGGGGCGCTCTGCCGGGCCCTCTCCTTAAGCGAAACTCAAACCACGGCTTTTCTTCCCCTTTTAAGGCGTTATGGGCGCGACTTACTGCACCTTCAAAAAAAGTATCCCTTCCTCTGGGGAAAAATGACCTGGCTCGACTCCTCGGTGAGTGAAGAAGAGGCCTGGTTGGGTACGGCCGCTCTGATGGGCTACGAAAAAGCCCACGCCCGCCTGCAACGCAGAATGGCCCGTCGCCTGAGCCGCCTGCTGCCTCCCAGGAAAGTGGCGCAGTTTTTCCTGTTGGAACGAGGAACCCACCCGCTCATGGAAAGGGAGGGGGTTGATTTAATGACAATTCTGGAAACGGACTAATGCCCGACGAATGTCCTTTTTTAAATACTACTACCCGACCCTTCTTTCCTACTCCCAATGCCTTTGCCTGATTCAAAAAGAGGTATCGGCTTTGATCCATCTTGCCCTACCTCTTCCCTATCGGTTACCGGAAAAAGGCCGTCAATATGCCAAAAGGCTGGAGCGGGCTGCCGAGCGCATCCTGGACTTTCCCTATGATGCGCAAATGGTAAAAGAGATACTTCAGAGTCTGGGATACGGCGTGTCTCTGGTCCACAAGGGATTAAATACCCAGCACGAAGACCTATACATTATCTACAAATCACTTCCCCACGATTAATTGACACAGAAACCATGACCCTTCACTTCCATTCTACGTCTATGATTCAAGTTCGAATATCTTCTTTAAAAGTAGCTTTCCTGCCCTTTTGCCTGGCGGTTGTTTTGCTGACAGGTTGTCAACCAACAGCCGATGATCCCAAGCCCACGGCCCAGGAGAATGCGCAAAGCCGGTTGATGAAAGATTTCCTGGGGAATTATACCGTGGACGGGGTCTATGCGCGGCAGCTACTGGACCCCCATCCCCTTCGTATCAATCAAACCAGTCCTACCGAGTGGGAACTGAATGGGACGGGTTATCCGGCTTTCAAGATTACCAAACCCTACAAAGCCTTCCAGAGTGGTACGAATCCGGGCGAATATACCCTGATTGCCCAGTCCGTAGGGCCCGATGAGGGATCCGTTTTCTTTAGTAGCCCGGATAAAATGGTGACGATTGCCGTTGACCTCACCACAGCATCGGGAAAGAAATTCCTCACCCTAACCGGTGGGAAGACCCCTTGACTGGTATGATCCCGGCACCAAGAGAGGTAAGCCCTCCCAAATAGGATTGTCTAACACTTTGCTTTTGTATTTATCTTTTACTTACTCCTTCCTATTATCAGTAGAAGGTCATTTCGGACTGCTAGGCTTTTGACTGGAGGACAGTGTCTTGATGTAATCCAAGGTAGCATTGAACTCCTGCAGCTTAGATGGGTTGATTGAAATGTACACTTCTCTGCCCTTCCTTTCGGTATCAACTAACTCAGCATACACTAGTTGTTTGACGTGAAAAGAAACGGAGGGCTGAGCCAGGTTGGTGAGTTGTTGTACCTCCGACATATTCATACTTCCCCGGTCAACAATTTCCCGAAAAATCAGCAAACGCGTGCGATCACCCAGTGCCTTGGCGGCTTTGGCAATAAATTTAAAGTTGTCGGTGTTTATCATTTCGATTTATGCTCAGTTAGCCTTTTATGGGTTCAGTGGTTAGGTTATTCATTGAATAAGTTTTCGATACCGTTTGACCGTGGACTCACTTATTTTGGTCAGCTTTACTGTATCGGCCACGGAGAAACCTTTTTCATAGGCCATTTTCACTTTCCTGAAATTCTCTTCGTTGATACCCGCCGGTCTACCGCAATGCTTGCCTTTCTGGCGAGCTAAGAGCTGACCCGCCCTGGTTTTTTCCAGAATGCTTTCGCGGTCGTATTCAGCCAAGGCAGCGAATAAGTTGATGACCAGCTTGCCGGAAATGGAACCGGTATCGATTCCCAAGTCGAGGGCCTTGAAAATCACCCCTTGCTGGGTTAGCGAACTCACCAAGGTAATTAAATGGTCCCGATTTCTACCCAGACGAAAAAAGCGGGCGACGATGACCGTGTCACCTGGTCGGAGCAGGGAGAGCATTTCATCCAGGGCTGGCCGGGAAGTTGAGACGCCGGTAATCTTTTCTTGAAAGATCCGCTCGCAACCCGCTTTGGTCAGTGCGTCGATTTGGGTGTCCAGGTTTTGATCAACCGTGGAAACGCGGGCGTACCCGAAAACTTTGTTCATACGAGTGGAAAAGGGTCAAAAAGTAGGGTTCATCAATCAAAGGTAGCAAAAGTTTCTGAACCTACTTTTTGAACCCCACTTTTTATTAGAAAGTGGGGAAGATGGTTGATTAGGAGAGGGGTCAAAAAGGTACGACTTTGTGAACTAGGTTCAACCGTAAAATGTAGGCATGTATCTGAAGTTAATCAATTTTTTAAAAAAAAAGGCATCCTAATGTTTTGGAAGAGAAATATATATCGAATCGAATAACTGAATATGGCTCCTCTTGCAGGGGAAACAAGCTTTTGTGACTTATTCTTCACCTGAAAAGGGGCCTGAAAGAATTCAAAGGGCCTTCCTTCTGGAGCTAGTGAAAGGTAGATTGGGTAAGCGTACGTTTTATAAAAGAAATATTTTAGCACTTTTGTTATTAAATGATGAGTTATGTTAAGTAACAATCCCTTTACTTGAAATTCTGTCTATATCACCTAACCTTGATTACGTCGAATTGGACCAACTAAGGCTATGGGTGTGAGGATAGTAGGTTAGGGTTATTCACTGGTGATTTTCTTTGCCCCCTTAGGTTGTGGTAATACCTTACTATAGGTCATTATATAATCTCAGTGGTTTTTGTCCTGTCAGTAGTGGTAGGTATCCGCTTAAAAAAGGCTGGATACTCACAATGAGTTGACCCGTATGATTGCGAAAGCTCGATGGGATTTTTGGTTTCGGCAAACCATTGAAAAAAGACTAAATATGGGGTTGGTAGTATGTTACAGAAGATAACAATTCACTTATACTACTGATAGTCAAATATATATTTTTCGGATAATTATAGGTTTGTGCGAGTAAACCTTCGTGGATAACTTATTTATCCACTGTCAGAATGTTGGTAACTTACCTGGCTGGAAACACCTGTTCTATACGGTTTCTGCGCTTTTTACATAGGTTTTTCTTTTCTGGTTGAGGGATTATTTTGATTCCTGCTATATTGAATAAAAAATAATGACCACTAAGCAGGCCCCGCTAAGAATAATTGCTATCGGTGCCTTCGCGGGAGGAATCGAAGCCTTGTACACGTTTTTCGACCATACTCCCCTGGACAATGTTGCCTACGTGGTGATCCAACATTTGTCCTCCAGTCATCAAAGTCGACTGGCCGAGGTCCTGCAAAAACACAGCCCCTTGAAAATTTACGTGGCCCAGGACAATATGCCCGTGGAGAAAAACCGGGTGTACGTTATCCCGTCCCACGCCTACCTCACCATCGAAGGGGGACGGCTCCAGCTCACCAGCAAGGAGAAGCAAGCCATACCCCACCTAACCATCGATACTTTCTTTATTTCGCTCGCTGCCGACCAGGGAGCGCAAGCCGTTGGCATTATCCTTTCTGGAACCGGCCAGGATGGCAGTGAAGGCATCGGGGCCATTCAAAAAGCCGGGGGCTGGGTGCTGGTGCAGGATCCGCTCACGTCGCAATTTAATCAGATGCCGTTGATTGCCATAGCTACCGGTTGGGTAAGCAGCGTGCAGGCGCCGGAAGCGATGCCCGCCACCATTCAGGCTAAAGTCGGGCACCCGCTGTATTTATTTCCGGCCCGGGACCAAGAAGCTCATCGGGCTTCCGGAAACCAGACCCAGCCTAGTGACCCGGATTCCGGATTAAACAATCCGGCCAATACCCTTCCCGAAGAGCTCCATCCCCTGTCCCCAACCAAAATGGCCTTAAAAAACAACCAACCAACCGAGCCGGATTCTCAGGAAGAGGCACTGTTATCCATTCTTGACTATATCAAACGGGAGTTGCCCTTTGACTTTTCGGATTACAAACGCCCGACCATTTTTCGGCGAATCCAACGGCGGATGGAAATGCATAGACTCCATCAGGCCCCGGATTACCTGGAGTTTCTGCAAGCCAACCCGCCCGAAGTGCAAGCACTGGCTCAGGACTTTCTCATCAGCGTCACCGCTTTTTTCCGGGATCCACCCGTCTTCCAGTTGATGGAAGAGCAGGTGATTCCGGCCATCGTGGCCCAAGGCCAGGAGCCCTTGAAAATATGGGTGCCCGGTTGTGCGACCGGCGAGGAAGCCTATACATTGGCGATCCTGGTGGCCGAGTGCCTGGAGAAAAAAGGCCTGCAACGGGAAGTAAAGATCTTTGCCACGGACCTGGACGACACCGCCCTGCGCATCGCTTCCCTGGGCGAGTATGCGGACAATATCGCCAATGCCATCACTCCCGAAAGACTGGCGCGCTTTTTTACGCGGGAAGTCCCGGGTTACAAGGTCACCAGTTCGATTCGTCGCATGCTTATTTTCGCCCACCACGACCTGACCCAAAACCCTCCCTACTGCAACGTAGACCTGATCAGTTGCCGCAACCTGCTTATCTACCTCAATCCGGTGTTGCAGAAGAAGGTATTCTCCCTGCTGCATTTTGGCCTGCACCCCGGAGGTTACCTGTTGCTGGGTTCGAGCGAGCAGGCTCCGGTTGGTGAGCATCACTTTACTGAGATAAATAAGCAATTGCGGATCTATCAGAAAACGGCCGCCACCCCGACCATTGGCTTCGAAATGTTTACCTTACCGCAGTCCCTGGATCGGCACCCCTTACCTACCCTTGGTTTGCCGCCCAACCGACATGCAACACCGCTACCCGGAAAGCAGGCAAGTGCTTTTTATTCCCGCAACCCCCTGAGCGAATTGTGGCCCAGCGGGTTGCCGCCTAGCGAATCGGTGATCAATGCTTTACTGGAAAACGCCGGGCAGGTAGGGGTCTGCCTGGATGGCAACCGGCGCGTGCTGCAGGCATTCGGCGATTTAGCTCCTTTCCTGCACTTGAAAGCATTCAATTTTAACCTGATTGAGTTAATGCCTCAACCGCTGCTGGTAGCGTTCGGAACCGCTTTCCAACAGGTGATGCAGTCCAACGAGCCGGTTGCCCTTCGGGGAATTCCCAATGACTTGGCCGCGGGGGGAGCCCTTCAACTACTGCTCAAGCCCTTGGCAGCGGGAAAGACCGGCCAGAAGCTATTCCTGCTGCTGTTTAGTCACGATACACCGACATCCCAGCAGGGATACCCCAGCCAGTCGTTCGAGCTCGAGCGGCATACCCGCGAGTACATTTCCTCCCTTGAAGAGCAGCTCCTGGCCAGCGAGCAGAACCTGCAAAACGCGTATGAGAAGCTGGATGCCTACGCCGAGAATATGCAATCGTTCAACGAGGAGCTCTTATCCGCCGGAGAAGAAATGCAGAGCGGCAACGAGGAACTGCAATCGGTCAACGAAGAACTGCACACCATCAACGCCGAGTACCAGCAGAAGATCCAGGAGTTGACTGAACTTAACGATGATTTGGAAAACTACTTCCGCAGCAACGTAAGCGGACAGTTGTTTGTGGATGGGGACTTACTGTTGAAAAAGTTCTCTCCGGCCGCGGTTCAACACGTCAACCTGCGCAAGAGCGATCTGGGGCGGCCGCTGCATCACATCACGACCAACATCGAGTTGGAAACCATCGTGGAAGACATCCGCCAGATCCTTGCCGGGGGAGAGAGCATCACCCGGGAAGTACAGGCTAAGACCGGAAAGTGGTTCCAGGTCAGCGTGATGGCCTACATTCGGGCCGCTGACCGCCATCCAACGGGAGCGATGGTGACCTTTTACGACATCACCGATCTGGTCAAGGCCCGCCGAATCGCGGAGGAAAGCCAGCAGCAGGCCCTGAGTATGGCCCGGGAGTTGGGCGTTTCCAATCAGCAGCTCACGCTCACCAACGTAGACCTGGACAACTTTGTCTACACGGCCTCCCACGATTTACGGGCACCCGTGACGACCATCAAAGGATTGCTGGACATCCTGTCCAGGAGCCTTGCCGAGCAGGTGGATGAAAATACCCACAAGTACTTGGGGATGCTTGATGCATCCCTGGCCAGACTACTGAGTGTGATCAAGGATCTGACCGAGATTGCCAAAGTGCAGAAGGAAGAAGGGGAAACCGAGCCCATCGTGGTTCGGGAAATGTTCGAGGAGGTACTGGCCGAACTTAGTGAGTCCATCCGGGAGAGCGAGGCGCGCATTTTCCCGGAGATTACAGTGGACGAGATGGTGTACCCCCGAAAGCACCTGCGAAGCATTCTCTACAACCTGATCAGCAATGCCATCAAGTACCGCTCCAAGAAACGGGTGCCGGAAGTACACGTTTCTTTGCGGGTGCAGGAAGGGCACCCGGTGTTGGTGGTGGCCGATAATGGCCTGGGCTTGACTAACGAACAGGTTGCCAAGCTCTTTTCCCTCTACAAGCGGTTTCACCTCCACGTGGAAGGCACCGGCATTGGCCTCTATATGATCAAGCGGATGGTAGGAAACAATGGGGGCCGGATCGAAGTGGAAAGCCAGGAAGGAAAAGGAACTACCTTTACGGTACACTTTAGCCAGCCGAAAAGGACGTAGTGACACTTCAAAGACGTTCAAAAGAGGAAGGGTAACTGTGAGAAGCCTAAATAACGGCGGTCTTTTTTTTACCGGTCCTGGGCTTTTTTAGGCTGATGTTTTTTGTTTAGCCGCAAATCCGCGCTCAGGGTTTGCTGGGCGAAGATGGCATCGTGAATAACCCGGGCCTGCCGGGCCATCAGCCGGGCCTTGTTTATAAATAGCGAAGCCTCCCCGGCCTGGCCTTCTTTGGTAAAGTGCTGTCCCAATTTATCCAGCAGCATGTTGCTCTCCTCCAGGCCGCGCATGGCTTGCCAGAGTTGGTCCTCCACCGATTCGGTCACTTCGGCCAGCAAAGCACTGATGGTGAAAGCGTGACCGGTGTGGCAGCGGAACCGCATAATCTTTCCTTCCTTGAGTTGGGTAAGGGCTCCGTGGCATTCCGGGCACGTGAACGGGGTCAGTTCGCCCATCTGAATAATGCCCATTTGGAAGGCATTGTCGTGGGTAGCAATGACAATTTCCATTTCCAGCAGGTTAAGCTCCTTGGCGGGTATCGTCGGCTTTTTAGGAGTCGGGTCTCCAATTAAGCCAACCAGCAGGGCTGCCAGTTGCGCAACGGGTACCTGGTAATCGACTGCTACGTATTCTAGAACATTGGCCGGCATAGCTGGGAAAGCCGCATCGAGCGGGTCCTGGATGATCGCCAGGCCTCCCATTCGCTTCACCGACCACAAACCCGAGGTGCCATCGTCGAGCATACCCGATAAGACGACCCCAATGACGCGGGGGCCGTAGAGAAAGGAGGCGGAACGGAAAAGTGCATCAATGGAAGGACGGAACCGATTCTCCTTAGGTCCTTTTTTAATGATGATCTTGCCCTTCTCCAACAACAAGTGGTGGTCGGGCGCGGCCACGTAGATGCGTCCGTATTGAATGGGCTCCCCGTCGGTAGGCTCCACTACCGCCAGGGGACCTAACTTGCTTAGAATCTCGGGAACGTAGTTGGTGGAATAGGGAGCCAGGTGCAACACGATGAATATGGCGGCGGGCAAATCACCGGGCAACCCCTTTACCAACTCCATCAGGGCGGGCAAACCACCCGCGGATGCCCCAATAACGATAATGTCCCGCTTTTTGCTAAGTGATTTTAATCTTTCCATAGGAGAGTAAATGAAATAAATCAGACATTTTCAACCAGCATTCCACAAAAAATCACTTTCCGTAAAGCCACAGTCTCGTCCTGGATAAAGTGAATCAAACAATGGTGAACTTATGAAGTCACTCTTTGAATTGCGCATTGAATATCAAGAGCTTACAAAAGGCTAACAGATAACCAGGGACGATTACTGAATTGTTGCCTTTTCTCACCATCCCTATGGTTTTTCCCACTGGATGCAACGTTAAATGCATCCAGTATGTTAGGGGATGAAAGATGATCTTGGGAAATATAATTTTCCTAAAGAGCCGTCAACTTTTCAGCATTTTTATAATATGGGTTCCTATCTTTAAAAATTATCCGGAATCATCTACTTTAGAAGGCGTTGGATTTTTTTACTCTCCCATTCAGGGTGTTGGATAACCTTTTGTCTTATGCTATCAAGTTCACCAAAAAGCCGGAGTTGTAAATCCAATGATTTTAGACGTACAAAGCGATTAACTTATAGAGATACCGGAATAGGAATTGCTTGCGCAATGTGAGATACCAGCTTTAATAAATTCACCAAAGCATAAGGAAAAGGTACCGATAGAGCATACTACCGGATAAGGTCTATTTATTGCTGAAAGACTGGTTGAAATGCACGGAGGGAACATTGGGATTCAAAGCATGCCAAATGCAGGCACTCCCTTTTTTATTAGTATGCAATTGACCGGGTGAATTTGCTTAGTTTAGCTAAGCAGGCAGCACCTATCCACTACCAATGCCTGTATGAAAAATCGCCATTATAACAAGATAAACTTTTTTTATTAAGCTCAAAGTCAGATTCGGGAAATGGAGGAAAAGATAGTTTTAACCCTTTTATGGATCAATGGTAGAGACAATTGAATCACCGGACTTGCTTTTGAGTCTGAAAAACACGTCTTATTCAGCCTTTAAAATCAAGGCGAAAGGAGTACACGTATCTGTTACTTTGATCACACAAGAAGGTCTGAAAACATACCAACTGGCCAGTTATCTCACCGGCCAGAAGCTAGCTGAGTTAACTTCTAACTTAATCAAGCATAAAGGATAGTTTGGCGAAACGCTATTGTCCTGTTGCGACGCGTTTCAGGTTTCAAAAGTCGGGGTCACCCAGACATTTGCGCCTCTGCAGGCCGGTGTAGAGAAAGAGGAAAACTTTATCGCTATAGTTACGTATAGTCCAAAAAGCAACCAGCTAGATAAAAATAATCTCTTGTTTACTCGATATAAAAGCCCTTCTACACATAGAAGGGCTTTTATATTTTACCGGTTGGTCAATGGTTTGTAATTGTTTGGGCCAGGTCGAAACAGGTGCAGGTTCTCAATGATGGGTACAATCTCTTGCTGTAGCAATGGTTTAGCAAGGTAAGCAATGGCATTCAACTGGTAAGTCAACGCAATATCACTAGGATGGGAAGAGGAAGATACAATTACAATAGGAATAGTCTTGAGAGTAAGATGATCCTGAAGCGTTTTCAGAAATTCTATTCCATCCATTCCATCCATCTTCAAATCCAATAAGATCAGATCCGGAGTTGCTGCCTGATGAAAAGGGCCTATTTTGAATATATAATTAAGTGCCTCATAACACTGCGAGACAAAATTCAATCGTAAAGGGATTTCACTTCGAATTAAAGCATCGTGCGACAAAAAAGCATCCACTTCATTGTCCTCAACAATTAAAATTTCAACTGCTCTGTATTGCATATAGAGATTAACTTAACTTGCCAGCAATATATCATTAATTAATCTAATATTATAAATTAATTTTATAATAAGTTCACTATCTGTATTCTACTTCAATTTGAGTTCTTTTCAAATCTAGCCTTCGTTTTCTGAGATAGTTCTATCCCCACTATTTTGGAAAGCCATACTACCGGACATTTTCAAAATATGTGAATGAAGGAACTGCACTGGTGGTACCTTCTTTCACGGGTTGGTTTCCTTGTCACGTGGCGAACTATTCTCACCACTTGGCTAAAGCATCATCGAGTACTTTGCCCACGTCTTTGGTTGAAAAAGGCTTCCGACGTCTGCACGATCTGATTGATGAGGTGATGTTGCCGCACGGCATCCATGAAATTACTCGCTTCGGACGTTCCGTTTTTTCGGTCGCTTGCATACGCGGCATACAAGTAGAGCATATCCTGGGTGCTGGCATCAAGGTGAGGGGCGGCCAGCGATTGATATTGGTCGGGAACCGAAATTGGGGATAGCGACACGCCATCGCCATTCACGCCTTCGATGGAGTTGTCCTCCTTGTGTTGGAAGGCAAGCTTGTTGGTGATCTGGAGAACCCCCTCCGTTCCGGTAATATCGATCTGCAAGCCCGTTCGGTGTTTTTGAGCCTTCGATCTGAATGGAAAACAGGCCGCCCCTTCCAGGCTGCCGATCACCATCACCTCGTTGGGATTAGTGGTCGGAATCCGCTCCCCGGTCTCGGCCACGATAAAGAAGGGAAAGTGGTTTTCCACTACCGCCTGGCGGCGGTCAGGGAAGCCGGCCGCCTGGAAGAGCAGGTCCATAAAATGCCCCCAGTAAATGGAAAGGACGTGTGAGAAATTGGCGGCGGGGAAAGCCCAGGCGTAGCGTCCGGGGATGGTGGGGATGAAGGCATCCACGCTGACGGTCATGGAGCGGATCTTGCCCACGTATCCCTGCCTGACCAGATCACGCACATAGCGGGCACTCGGCCCCAGCCGGCGGCTTCAGGCCGACACTGTGGCACACGCCCCTGGCTTCGGCTAAGGCCAGTAGTTACTCGGAATCGGCGGTGGTCGTGGTCAGACACATCCTTGCCGGCGGCGATGGCGATCTTGACCAGACGCACGTGTTCGGGGGCTGGGGCCAGGATCACCACCAGATCCACCTCGGGATGGGAAGCCAGCGCCCGTTCTTCGTCAAAGGCATTAGGAATATGGAATGTGGCCGCGTACTCCTGGGCCTGCTCCAGCCTGCGGCTCGATACGGCCACGATCTCGAACTAGTCCAAGGCCTGCAAGACGGGAATGTGCCCATATTTTGCCCAGGTGCCTAGGCCGGTAATGCCCACACGTACCTTTTGATCTTTCATCTGCTTTGGTTTGATTGGGTATATTTCCAAATGTTTTACAAAAGCTTAAGTTTGTGTATGACGTAGGCGTAAGTTCGTGACCAAAAAAATCAGGTGGCAAACAGGCGCCTCAGTATGATTTGTTTTCGTTCTTCAATCACTATCTTGTAGTGGGCATCCTCTAGGGACAAGATGTTTCTGTACAGCGGCCCGATGACCAGCGGATAGGTGAGCAAGGACAGCAGATCGAACAGAAAATTGATCGGGTCCGTCCTCAAGATGGTCCCCTTATCCATTTCCCCCCTTCGACCACCGGGTATCCTTTTGTCATAACGGTCCCTAATTCTAATCCCTTTCTAATGTGAAGTTAATCCCCTTCTAATCCTGCGATTATAATTTTGCTGCATACTTTTTCATCCAAGCTTCTCACAAAGTAGGCCTTTATTCAATTTACCTTAACTTGATAATTTAAGCCCCGCAAATGCAGTACACCTACGAAATTATTCAAAAACTAGCGGCTAAAACAGGCGTAGAAATTCTTCGGGCAAAAGACCACCAAGTCGGACAAAAGCCGGCCGCCGATTCCCCTCAATCGGTCAATGATTGGATAGATGCCCTGCGGAAAGAGGCATCTGGTGCCGGGTTGCCCCTGCTCACGCATTTTTTAGCCGCAGCGGACATGTCCGGTTTCCTGCAAAACCTCACTTTTCCCGCCGTTCTATTCGCCGGGCAAGACTCCCAAGTGCATCCTTTATTAGTGTATCCGAATGACAAGGGACAAACCGAAGGTTTGGAGGTGAAAACGCAGCAAGTATTATCCGCGGAAAGATTGCAGGCTTATCTACCCAATTTGACCCTATATACCCAAGGTCCCGACCCAGCGCAGCACGGAAAATACATTGTTCTTACGTCGCTGCCCTTGCCTGGCCTGGCCGGCCAACCAACCGGAGTTAAAGACGGCAAAGGCGAAACCTTTTCGCCCACCCAACGCTTGTTCCGGCTGCTAGGTACGGAAAGGAAAGACATCAGCTACATCTACGTCTACGCCATCGTAGTAGGACTCATCAGTCTGATTCTGCCCCTGGGCACGCAGGCGATTGTCAGTCTGATTTCGGGAGGCTTGGTATTCAGTTCGGTAATCGTGCTGATCGGGCTCATCATTTTGGGCGTGATGGCTACTGGCGGCTTGCAGATTATGCAGATAACTCTGGTGGAAGTGCTACAGCAGCGCATTTTTGCCAAAGCCGCTTTTGAATTTGCCTTCCGTCTGCCCAAAATGAGGCAGGACATCCTCCGGCAATACTACCCGCCAGAACTGATGAACCGCTTCTTCGACGTAGTAAACATTCAAAAATCCCTGCCCAAAGTACTGGTAGACATCAGCGGGGCCTTGCTGCAAATTCTGTTTGGCCTGATTCTGCTCTCGTTCTACCACCCGTTCTTCCTGGCATTCGGCTTGTTGATTGGCCTACTGATTGCGGTGATTTTCCGGTTTACCAGCCCCAAAGGGCTAAAAACAAGTATTTACGAATCTAAATACAAGTACAAGCTTGTATTTTGGCTGCAGGAAGTGGCCCGTTCAGTTAGTTCGTTCCGGCTGGCCGGAGAGACCAATCTGCATTTGCAAAAGACGGACGACTATGTGAACAACTACCTGCATTACCGCAACGACCACTTCCGGGTGCTCCGTACGCAGTACGTATGGATTGTCCTGTTTAAAACATTTATTACCGGTGGATTGCTCATCGTGGGTACGCTGCTGGTGGTGGACCGGCAGATTACGCTGGGGCAATTTGTGGCCTCCGAAATCATTATCGTACTGGTAGTAGGAGCCGTGGAAAAGCTCATTTTCAGCATGGATATAGTCTACGACCTGCTAACGTCAGTGGATAAAATCGGAGCTGTAACCGATTTACCACTGGAAAAAGAACTAGGTTCGCAGATGCCTCTGGGCCACCACTCCAACGGATTACAAGTAGAGGCCAGGGCCTTGAATTATCGATACCCTGGTGATACCCGGCACGCATTGCAAAACATTGAATTTGTTATTCAACCAGGTGAACGGATGGGCATTGTAGGAAGGCCGGAGGCTGGCAAGCATACCCTAGCTAAACTGCTGGCCGGTGCCATCAACGAATATGAAGGAATACTACTGGTCAATGCCATTTCCCGGCGTGATATCCTAACCAGTACTCTCCAGGCCAGTACGGGCAGCAATCTATTCTCGGACGACCTGTTTGAGGGTACCCTGCTGGAAAACATTACCCTGGGCCGTTCCACGGTAAACCATACCAATTTGTGGTGGGCGCTGGAGCAGACTGGCCTCACTGAATTCGTATCCCGTTTACCCGAAGGACTTCACACCCAAGTAGCAGTAGAAGGACGAGGCTTGCCGGTAATCATCCGGCGCAAAATTATCCTCGCTCGTGCCATTGCCCCTAAACCACGGCTGCTAGTACTTATTGACAACTTGTTTGATTTGCCCCGTAGGGAACGGAACCGGCTGATTGCCTGCCTGACCGACCGAAACCAGCCCTGGTCGCTGATAGTGTTGTCTAATGAGACCCACTTCCTCACCCAATGTGACCGTGTCCTTCTGCTGGACGAGGGAAAAGTTGTGGCTCGGGGAACTTACCAGGAGCTTGCCGCAAATTCCCTCTTGCAGGAAATGCTGCTAGAGGAAGTGTGAGACCGGCACAAGGTCCTCAAATTGGTAACAACCGATTATCTCGCTGCGTGAAAGCGCTACTTTAAGTATTTACTCCTTCACCATCCCATTAACCGCAATGCTGCGCATATCCCAGGAAAATATTACCAGCTACGAATTAGAAAAGAAGCTGTATACGCTCCAAACCCTGCATACCCCTCGTTCGGGACGCACCCTGGCCCGGTGGCTGATGGGGATCGGAGCAGTATTTGTGATCGTGCTGTTTCTGCCTTGGCAGCAAAACATCCAAGGTAGCGGAGCCATAACTGCACTCACCCCGCAGGACCGGCCGCAAACAGTAGAAACCGCCATTGCCGGTCGAATTGAAAAATGGCGCGTGCAGGAGGGCGAGTTCGTGAGGCGGGGCGATACGCTGCTGGTTCTATCCGAAGTCAAAGATGAATACTTCGATCCAGAGTTGCTGGACCGACTCCTGGAACAGGTAGCGGCTAAGGAGGATGTAATTGCGGCTACTAAAATAAAAATTGCGGCCCTGGATGGAACAATTCTCGCCCTACACGAGGGTTTACAGTTCAAATTACAGCAGGCTAGCAACAAACTGCAGCAATCAAAAATTAAACTTGTCAGTGACAGTACAGATTTGATCGCCGAGAAGATTAATAATCAGATTGCCTTGCGTCAGTTCAGCGGCGGGGAGAATATGTATCGAAACGGCTTGGTATCGCTGACAGAATACGAGAAACGGAAGCTTAAACTGCAGGAAACCGCTGCCAAAGTGATCTCGTCCCAGAACAAGGTAGCATTGGCCGGCCAGGAAATTATCAATGCCCGCCTGGAGCTTAACACCATCAGTGCAGAGTACGCCAAGGAAATAACTAAGGCACAATCCGACCGCAGTTCGGCGGTTGCATACCTGGCCGATGCCGAAGGCGAATTGTCGAAGTTAAAGAATAAATACGCTAGTGTACAGGTTCGCACCCAGAACCGCGCGCTCACGGCCCCGCAGGACGGCTTCGTAGTGAAAGCATTAAAAGCCGGAATCGGTGAAACCGTAAAGGAGGGTGAAGCCTTGGTTACGGTGCAACCTTCCCAGCCACAAAAGGCCGTCGAAATGTATGTTAGGGCCATGGACGTACCCTTGCTGTCGGTGGGCCGGCGAGTCCGGCTGGAATTTGACGGATGGCCAGCTCTGCAATTCGCGGGCTGGCCCAGCGTAGCGGTCGGGACATTTGGCGGAAAAATAGCTGTAATTGACTACGTCAACAGCAAAGAGGGCAAATACCGCATTCTAGTCACCCCGGATCAAGCGGAAGAGTCCTGGCCCGCCCAATTGCGGATCGGTTCGGGCGTGTACGGCTGGGCTATGCTCAGCGACGTGCCCATCTGGTACGAACTCTGGCGGCAACTCAATGGCTTCCCCCCAAGCCTAAATCAGCAAACCCCCGGGGTGGAGGAAGGAGTGGCCAAAAAATGATTACCCGGCAGCTAGTAATAGGCATAGTTCTGCTCCTAGGCTTTCAAAGCCAAAGCCTAGCGCAGTCTACAGCAAACAGGGATACTATGAGCAAGGTGTTAGGCCGTGCACAAGTGATGACCACCGGGGCTTTTTTCGATCGGATTTTAAAACACCATCCCATTGCCAGGCAGGCGGCCCTGTTTACAGAGAATGCCCGGCAGGAACTCCGTGTGGCCCGCGGTGCCTTTGATCCAAAACTGGAAGCAGATTTCGCCACCAAAGAATTCAAGAATGACCGCTACTACCGCAACTTGAACAGTGTGCTCAAGGTCCCCGCATGGATCGGCGAATTGAAAGGGGGCTACGAGCAGAACCTAGGCATGCAGGTGAACCCGGAAGTCAGAACGCCAAACTCCGGGTTAGCGTACGCGGGAATCTCCATGCCGCTTCCCATCAGCCAGGGATTTTGGATTGACGAAAGGCGGGCTACGTTGCAGCAGGCAAAACTGTTTGGGCAGATTGCCGAAGCTGAACGGGTGAAGGAAATCAACAAGCTATTGCTGAGCGCGGCAAAGGAGTATTGGGCATGGTATTTTGCCTGGAACGAGTACGCCATGATAAGGGAAGCACATCAGTTGGCCGATGTCCGCTATCAGGCCGTCAAGGAACGCGTCGCGCAAGGAGACCTGGCCCCAATTGATTCAGTAGATGCACAGACCGCTTTGCAGGACCGGACTGTACAGCTAGGGCAGGCAGAGGTGGTATTAGCCAACGTTCGGATGCGACTATCCAACTACTTGTGGGACGAGGATGAAATTCCGCTGGAAATTGCAGAGGGGGTCGTACCGGCCGAATTTGATACGAAGCAGCCAATCCTGGGAGAAGCCATACTTGCTGATTTGCTTCAGCAGGCTCGCCAACAGCACCCGGAACTGCGCAAGCTGACCGGTAAAATCGGGCAGTTGGAGATGGAGGAGCGTTACCGCCGCGACCTCCTAAAACCCGCCATTCGTGTAGAATATAATCTGCTGAGTGCCGCCCCGGTACCAGTAAGAGAGGTGGACATGGCTTTCCTGCGGAACAACTACAAGTTTGGGGCAAGCCTTAGCTTCCCATTGTTCCTGCGAAAAGAAAGGGGGAAGCTGCAGCAAACGATAATCAAGCTAAAACAGCACACCTTTGAACGGACGCAAACGGGACGGGAGATTGAGAATAGCGTAAGGGCCGTATACAACGAACTAAAAACGACTGAACAGCTGCTAGGCGTGCAGCAGTCCGTCGTGGAAAACTACCGCCTGCTCCGCGATGGTGAAATGCAGAAGTTTGACAATGGGGAGAGTTCCCTCTTTCTAATTAACTCCCGGGAGGCAAAACTGATCGAAGCACAAGTTAAGATGATTGCCTTACGCAGTAAATACGAGCAGCAAAAAGCGGAATTACGTTGGGCAGCCGGTGCCCTGAATTTGGAAGACTTAAAATAAATAAAATATAAGTTCTGGCATTAGTTTCCTTAAGTTTGTTCCAATTATTCTTCTTGATTTACTGCCATTCTTTTTCATCAGAAGCACTGTATTAGTAACTGATGTTACGCAAAAGTGTTAAATTATGGTTATGCAAACGAACTTAGATTTATACACGGACTATTTGATAAGTTCCTTTGGTGCTACCACAGCCACTGGCCTCTCCCAACTTACCGATGGCGCTCTTAGCCACGATGATGTGACGCGTTTTCTGACAGGCTTGTCTGGTAGTAGCAAATCCCTCTGGCAGCAGGTCAAGCCGTTTGTCCGCCAAGTCGAGGCCCCCGAGGGCGTAGTAGTAATTGACGATACGATTATTGAAAAGGCGCATACCGACGAGAATGGTCTCATTTGCTTTCATTATGATCACAGCAAGGACCGCTACGTGAAAGGGATTAACCTGGTATCGGCCGTCTACCGTCACCATACAATTCAAATTCCATTAAGCTATGAATTGGTAGTCAAGACCTTGCGTTCGGAGTTAAAGAGTCGGAAAACGGTTTGGAAGTCAGACCGTACCAAGAATGAAATGTTTCGAGATCTGGTCAAAACCGTTGCTGTTAATCAGGTTCTTTTCCATTATGTGACTTGCGACAGTTGCGGTTCCCCGCCGGGATATACGAATGCTGACAATATCAATCTGGTGCTAGCTATGAACAAACACCTGATTGGCGCCGTCAAGTCTAATCTGGAGGTGGCCCTTTCCAAAGCAGACAAAGGGGCTGGAAAGTTTGTAAAGATTTCTCAACTGAAACTTCAACTAGGCATCTGTTTGGTCTATTTACGCTCCGTAGACCAGCCCCTCTTGCTCAGCAAGGACATCTTCGTAAACGAGGATGGCTCGGAAGGTGTCTTGTATGTGATTTCAACCGACACGTCCTTGACTTTCCAGCAAATCCAAGCAACCTATCAAAAACGATGGGGAGTCGAGGAGTACCACAAAGCCTTAAAGAATAACGCTTCTATTCACAAGTCCCCAACCAAAACTATTCAAACACAAGCCAATCACCTCTTTGCCAGCCTGTGCGCCTATGTTAAACTCGAACGTTTGAAGGTGCAGGAGAAAACAAATCAGTTTGCTCTCAAAGCTCGACTTTACCTCAAAGCCATCCAGGCTGCTTTCAAAGAACTCAACTCCTTAAAACTCAAGCTTGCGTAACATCAGTTAGTATGAAGCTCCCGCCCTGTTTTGTCCTCCTGACGTCCGCCTTTTTTTGGACCGGCAAAAAGGGTAGAAACTGGACTTATTACACTTTTATTAAATACCTCTTCGCACGTTAAATCTTGCAGGAAACTGTGGGGCAAGGAGGCCGTTGCAACGCTGCGATTATATTTCTGTCCGCACCGGGTACCGGCCAACCGTTTGATCTTCTCCTAAACATCTTATAGCGGCAGGAACCAGTGAATGCTTAGAATTCGCGGCTAAATTCACTGCCATCATCTACTTGTATTCGTTGTGGCACTTTCTGCATTTGAGTTTGAAGCATCTCCATTACTGACACCACATCCTCTCCGTTAAGTGATCGCCCTAGGTGAATTGACAGGCATTAGTGACTTAATTTATCCAACGGCTGGCAGCCCGCCGCAAGTACGCCGCCAAAAAACTTTTCCCACAATCGCTCTTTTCGCTCATTACGAATTTGTCCATTTACCACATAGTCTGTAAGGTCACGAAAAGATATCGTTTTTATGGCCTCGTCCTTGCCGCCAGATCGGCAAAGTGCTGCAAGCTTTGCAGTAAAACACTAAACGGGCCGATGCATTCCTACGCGAAGAAGCCGCCGCATAATTACCGAGTCCTGCCAATTTATTGATGGCATAAAAGACGACAGTAAAGCTGAAGCCAGAAAAGCTGCAAAAGCATGCAGATAAGCCCATTAACTTTTTAGAAGAACACGCTTATCCGGGATTAGCAGCCCCGGCCGCTTTTAGTAAGTTTAACTACTCTCCTGATGTTTCGCCGAAACATTTGTAGTAACAGGTTATTGAGCCCATCAGCCTTCTGCCTGACAATATTGATATGGCTGAATACTTTGCCAGGCTACGCTTTGGATGGCCTGCCCATACACTGCTTTTCGCCAGCCGACATCCGCAAACCGCTGATCGTATTTATTAGTAGCGACTGCGATTGGAGTAGTTTCATCTGCGAAACAGTTGCGACTTGGGTAAAAGCCGGTTAAGGTGGAATCGCCCTGGATACCAGCAATCATTTATGGCAGGCCCGTACGCCGACCGGATTTAGCCGAGATATGGTCACAGTCATTTGGAGGGGTATTAATAGGGGCTATAATCGAAAAAATGGCGGCGGCTATCCGTGAAGTAGCTGCAAACTGTCCGCAGACGTAAGACCTGGTCACCTTTACCGGTCATTTATTAGAGCATACTTACTAGAGATTATTACCATCTCACCCTAAGCAGTTTTGCAGTTATAATTATAGGCAAAATGATAAAGAAATGCGAAGGCTATGAAGTCCGAAGGAAGATAATTTAGTTGCAGACTAGGCCCAGATTGTCATACACTGACGCCCATGAGGATGAGCATCCTTATAAACAAAAAGAATAAATTACTGAATATGAGACAATTCATAAGCAATCAGAAAAGCTCCAGGAAATTTTGATGAAGCGAATGTATGATAATGTGTCAAGCAGCTCCTTTCCGCACTGTATTTGAAGTGAGCTATACCTGCTGGTGACTATCAGGGGCCTGATTGCCCTTACGGGATGTTCTTCAGCCGGATTCTCGGGGTAGCAAAGCAATGGCTCAATTACTGATACCACTTCCTTATGCCCTCAGCACTGGCTTTCTTGTTTCTTCCCTCCTCTTTACCCGGCAGTTTCAGGTATGTAATCCAGTTGTTTTTAGTACTTTAAAGGCTAAACCTGTCAGTCGATTTTCTCAGCCCCCAGTTCACAATGGCCCAGCCTCAAAGCGCAAATTTAAATTGCTGCCACCGTAATGAGTAGTACTAAAAAAGGGAGGTGGCATAAAATTATCTGAGTACTTGGTTTGCCTGAAGCTAGGAACGTCATTTTATCAGCCGGGAGCAGCCCACCGGGTAAAATATACGAATCCTGCTTACCCCGTATAACTGCCGGAGTTCACGGGCCCTGTCTAGTGCTTGGGCCTGCGTGTCAAACAAAATGTGCGTTGGCGCCATCTTCCCCTGGTATCCCGGAGCGATTACGGTGATGTAGGGCTCAGGTTTGGGGTCTCCCCCATCCACCACCCAATAGTGCGTATCTTGCATAAATGAAAGTATTACGTATGTATTTACGTAGAAGAGTATCTGTCAGCACAGACTACGAGTCCCAAATATGCCTCCTAAGCACCAAAACAAGATTAAAACGGAATTAGAATGACATTAGAAAATAACCGGATGAACAAGCATTGCTACCGCGTAAACACAGCTTTTCTAATTCCTCTCTAATTCCATCTTAATTTCCTTTTAATACGGGCAGTGCATCTTTGGAACACAAAATGCACCAGCCACGCTTACCCAACTGACTAGTAGGACTTGCTAACAGAATAAGAATGGTGTACTACGCAAGGTTGGTTGCCTATGATCCACCCCTAAGTGCATAATGCCATGAGACCGGTCACTACCTTTTTACTGGGAGCCTGCACGGCAGTGCTATGCCTATCGGCGCAGGCTTCAATCGCGCAAGCTTCGGCTTGGGAATGCCATCGGAACGGAGCCAACGATCATCGCACCGGCGTAGTTTCTTCTCATGCTGGACTTGGGATGAAAACCGTGTACGGGCCGGGCGAAAAACGCTACTTACAATTTACGAATAACGGACGGAAGCCCCTGGCAGTGCTGGTAAAAACCAGCCAGGGCTCCTTGGTGCACCGGGTCTACCTGGGAACCCGCAGCAGGCAACGGCTCACGCTAGGCGAAAGGGAGCAGGAACACTACCAGTTTGAAGTAGTCAGTGGGCGCCTAAACATAAAAAGGCTTACCCGGCAGGTTGCTAAAACCGCCCGTGATCCGTTGCGTCTTCCCGAGACGATACCGGGAGAAGCCATTAGCGTGATTAACGCCGCTGAAACCGTGCCGATTGACAAGTACGCTCCCTAAAACCGGATGCTAGTCTGATGAACTGGAAATTAATGCTGGTCTTCGGGTCAGCCAATCACTTTTAACGCTGTTGTCAATCGATGAATCCGTCTCCACCTCCCTTCTGTCTATGCTAGCCCTGGTGGGCAGTAGCGCACTCTTGTTATCGTCGCAAGCCTGCGAAAGGCAGCTACAGCCAGCTCACCACACCATACGTACCAAACAGGCCAGGAATTGCCGGTGGCAAATCACCCTCCATCCATACGATGGAATAAAATCACTTAAAGAGGCCCTGCCAAACCTATGATTATCGGGGCCTTTTGGCAAGAAGTTGCCACGCCAAATCAAGGAATGGAGGTAACATAAGGTATCTTTCAACTACTCCTGGCTCAAGAATTTGTGTCTTTAGATAATTACCGGTTTCCCCATTGGAAGGGTGTTATAAAGCCGAGGTATCTATTGAAGGAGACGCAAGGCATTATATCTTTAATGGTCATCTCTGCACTCAAGTCTTGTGCGAGAAGTGGATCTTTCTAATCTATTATTAAATATTTGAAATGAAAAAGATACAGTGTATGATCGTAATGTTGAGGTGGCGACTACCTCCTTGGCTCAGTCGAAAGAATGGGTGAAAAATGCCACTGACCGGATTAAATAACTGGTACCGTCCCGCTGTCATCAGCTCAAAGAGGGCAATGATGCCATTACCTTGATGACCCACTTAAATCCCGAGCAGGATATATTGCTACTAGTGGGTAAACTCAAAGTTGCCGCTCAGATCTAACGCCTCAGCAAGCCATGGAAGGTCTGTTGCTCAATGGCGGAGTGCTTATGCACCCGGCCCACGCTTCCGTTACAGTACGATGCCAGTTTGCTACCCACTTAGGTCACGTCATTTCGGTCTACGTGTACGCCACCCGCGAAGACTATGCCCTCCACTGGCTGCTGATTGAAAATGATGTACACAGCACGGCGCCCAACCGGGGCAAATATAGGCACCAACGCCGTTAGCCATGCGTTAACAAGGCTTGCCTGGGAGGGCAGAAAAGTAGCGGCTACGGAATACCAGCCCCCCTTATTTTAAACGGCGACCTAGCTGATTGGGAGCTTCAACACATTCTAATTGCTTTCTAATCTAGTTTTAATTTCTTTCTAATAACTGAACCGCATCTTTGAAATACAAAAGGCACCAGCAGCACTTATTTAAATAACACACGCTGATCAAGCCAGTACTTTACCCTTATCACTTTCACCTCTAAACACTACCAACATGCCACAACAAGATCTCTACATTGGACTGGGCAGTATGGCTTATGCCCTGGCTAAAGCTGACGGCCACCTACAAGCCGAAGAGCTGGACACCTTTAAAGAGATGGTGGCTGAAGAAACGCATGGCGAGATTGCCCTCTACATACTCAATCTGCAGGACAGCCACGGAATTAAGGCCCAGGAGGCCTACCAGTTTGCCCTCCGCCGTTTCCAGGAAAACCGCCGTGACCTTGATGACAATACTAAAAAGAAGTTCGTCCGTATCCTGGAAAAGGTAGCCGAGGCCTACGCAGGCACTACCCGAAAGGAAAGCGAACTCTTGCGCCAGTGTCGCAAAGATCTGCGCAAATTGTGAGCAGTTTGAACCCCTTGACCAAACAAACTACCTTCAAATCCTACTCCCCTATGAAAGCCTCATCCATTGCTACAACTGTGTGTATTCTGGCCTCGCTGCTGGCAGTGGTGATTCCGGAAGATGCCTTGCCAGCCGACCATTAGGCGTAAAGCGGTTGCAAACTTACACCGGGACCGGGCCGTAAGGTGCAGCTGACGCGGCATCCGCCACCGGCCGACCGGGTGTGTGTCACTATCCAGGACCGCCTTGGATTCACCCGCTACCAGCAATGGTATGCACCCGGTGAAAGGATTACGGTACGGTGTTTAATGCGTTTGCTCAGCAGTTGCCACCTGGCCATTACTCGGGGTTAATCTCTTCCCCGAAGACCTACGTGAGAGAAAAATTCATTGTCGAATAAGTAGGCAGGTACTCATCAGTGGGTATCAGATTTTAAAAAATTCTGATTATCAATAGGTTGATCTAGTTTAAATACATACTCATTTTTAGTTAGTATATAATAACCTTTTAGCAATGAAAACCTCAGCCCAAACCCTTACGCTGGCCGTACTGAGCCTGCTGCTGGTACTCTCTACGTCGTTCCGTGCTCAGGCTGGCAATGATACCCTGCGGTTGATCGCCAGGGTAAATGCACCAATGGCTCAGGCTAACCCAACCCACCTCTTGACACAACCACAGTCTCTGCCGTATTTCAGCGATTTGATGCGTCGGCCTGTATCGGCGGTAAATTTGAAGTTGCCCCCTATCCAAAGCCATCTGCTGTCCCGGTGGAATCCTTTGGGACCGGCCAAGATGCCAGTGCAAGACTTCGTATTCACGCGGTTCACCCTGGCCAAGCCTGTTAAGCGGCGCTAATTCAGCCAGAGACCTCTTATCCACCAGCCGATGAAAAAAATACTGCTCTCTCTCAGCCTAAGCTTAGGCCTAACGCTGTCCGGAATCGCCCAGCAGAACCTGTTCAACATCTCTTCGGGAGCTATTACCCCCAAGGGAAAAGTATTCTACCAGCATCAGCTGAACGTACATGCACTTGACAATATGGCCTCCAAACACCACCTGGTGTATGGGTTAGGCAGTAACTGGGAAATCGGACTCAACGTGGTAAACATAGGTCTGCAGCCATTCCAGAGCCGCACGAACCGAGCGGCAAATGATGCCCTGATTCCCTATAAGCCACACGGCCCGCTGGTGATGCTCACCACCCAGAAGCAGTTCCGAATAAGTAACACTCTGGCGGTGAACGTGGGCACTCAAGCTGGGTTAAGCATTCCCAATCAGGGAAAAAGCAGCCGCTGGAGCCACTTCACCTATGGACTATTGGTATACGAAACCGAAAAGCACTTGCGCATCGTGGCCGGACCGTACTACTCGGACCGCTTCATGCTGGGGAAGGGCAATCAGGGGGGTCTAATAGCCGGTTTTGAATTGCCGGTCACGAAACGGTTTTTCCTGATGGGAGATTTTGTATCGGGTCGAACAAAGGGCTCGGTCTCCGTACTGGGCGGATTTTATAATGTCACGCCGCACTTTCAACTGTGCCTCGGTGGACTCATTCCCAATCCGGAGAGCAAAGAGCGGCTAGGTATAGTGCTGGAAGTTAACCTGTTTAATTTCTAACCGTAAACCCCTAAAGCGATGGAAATTCAGTCTTTTTTCCCTCTGCCGTTCCATGTTGGATTGCTACCGGTCCTCTGCGCAGGGGTATACTTCCTAGGGCTAATCGAATGCAACCAAAGGTCCACCAAAGTCCGCACGCCAGTGCTTCTTGAGTATCAGCCCATTTTAATCACTTTCTAATCTGAGATTAATTTCATTCTAACCCGCCGGAGGCACTTTTGTATCATAACAAATGGCTGTATATCCAATGAAATATACTAGCACTCTAAACCATATACCTTTTTTTTGACTCATAAACTATAAAAACGATGACTACGCTCAGAATAATGTTCAGTGTGCTTCTGTTGGTGCTTGTAAGTACGGTTGTTACGGCCCAGACTCGTATTACCAATGACCCCGGTGTTTCTGCTCATAATTATAAGCATCCGCACAAAGCCAAGCAGGCCGCTAGAATTGCTACTACTTCGTCTGCAACCATATTGGCCTCTCAGTCAGTGCAGGCCATAACAGATATGCGGCAGACAGTTAGAAACTACAAATCTGGTAGTCCGTCCGGACAAGTAAATGATGCCTTGGTAGTACTGCCAGGCCTGTCAGTAGAATATGCTTCTAACCCCCTGATAGCCAAAAACAATTATAAGCGACAATTTAGCTTACCGGTGCCCAGCAAACAGCCTGCCAAACGCCAGCAGGAGAACTTAGCCCAGCAAGGCCAGTTTAGCGAAAGTCTACCTAAGTGAACTCTTTACATTTAATGACTAAGCAGGGACAAAGTCGGCTTTTGGTATTACAGCTATTGGTATTCCCCCGTAAAAATGGTTCTCCCGCAAGTTGCGTGCTGCTCAGGCAGCATAGAGTACCCGTTGGCGAAGTAAGTCAAATTTAGTTCTCCCATACATCTGGCGTTTCAATAACTTCAGCCGATTCACTTGTCCTTCCGTTTGTCCATTGCTCCACTCTGTTTCCAAGGCAGCCCGAACAGCGGCATAATCTTGTTCAATGCGAGTAGCAAAGCTTTGCATCATCGGAATTTCAGCAACTTTACAAGCCTGTAACCAAGCATCTAGCCGTTCTGGTTTGCGAGTTTGGACGAGTTGTATAAACTGCTGGGCTAGTTCGTAAACTTGCCTCATCGCTCCATCCTGCTGGATACGCAGTAGTGACTCCCTTTCTTCCTCCTGTAGTTGCTCTGCTGGCCGCATCATTAGCCAGGCCAACTGACGGGCAGAAGGAAGTTCATCCCTAGCAGGCGGTGATAGTGCAGCAGATGAACTGATACCAGACCTTGACCTGGCCGCATCGTTGTCAGTATCCCATTGCGCTCCTTGGCGGCGTTTGCTCAGCCACTTGGATACCTGCCGGTGACTGCCAGGATAGCCTTTTTCTTTGATTTCCCGCCATAGCTGCAAAGCGTTCCGGCAGCCTTCCCCAAAGCGAGCCTCCAGATAAGCTAAGTACGAATTCAGGATACTTCTTGAAGCGGCCCTTCTGTTTCTTTCAGGAAAGGTTTCTGCATAAAAGTACTTTCTTACGGTAGTAGGGTTGATATCGAGCCTTCTGGCCATTTGTCCGATCTTCCAGCCGGCAGTCTGCAGTTGTTTTACCTGTTGGTAGGTCTCCAGACGTCGCTGCCGACTAATGTTACTGGCTGTTTTTTCGTTGGTTGAGATGTCCCGGATACTAAATAGCAAACGAGGAGTGGCAGATTGTTGGGTCTGGCCGTTTTCTGTTGCCATCAGCAATGGCTTTAGATGCTGATATTGATTGGTCAATAAACGATCCAGCAATTGTTTCAGGTTTTGCAGTAAATGAAATCGGTCGGCTACCTGCACTGCTTGAGGAGCCCCTTGTTTAGCCCCCAGCGCATATTCGCTGGAACGATCCCGGGCAATCACTTCCACCCCCTCATGGTCTAGCAGCCAGGCTTTCAAAGTAGCTGAGCTTCGGTCTTCCAACAACTCAATCGGCTGATGGGTTTCCAAATCCACGATGATAGTACCGTAAGTGACCCGCTTACGCATTGCCCAATCATCTACGCCTATTATGCGTGGAGTGGATGGTGCTGGAAGAGACCATTTTCGCATCAGCCGTATAAGGGTATCGGCACTGGTAGGCATCTGTAACTGAGCAGTTAAACGAGAGCCGGCTTGGCCGCCCAACCTAAATGCAACGGCTTGTAAAGTACGGGTGAGTCTAGAAGTACGCTGAGCCTTGAAAGGAAGGCAGGCCAGGCGTTCGACAAATGTAGGCTTATGGCAATTTGCATTCATACAACGAAATCGCCTTGCAACTACCCGCAGCACCGTCGGTTGGCCACTGATTGGCAAATCATTTCCCTTGCGAGTATAGTAGCTGTGGATACGGCTGGATAAAACGCCACATTGAGGGCAATTTGCTGCATTAGGTTGACAGTGAGCCATAATGCTCACTTTGTGATTAGAAATCTCGGTTTTCTCAATGAGTAGTTCTGGTAAGTTAAAAAGTGCTGTATTCATAATTTGTTGCTCCCAAAAGAAAACAAATTATGAGGACTTTTGGGTTTGAATATTAACAGCACGCAACTTGCGGGAGAACCACGTTTACGGGGGAACACCATCTATATCAACCTCTTACTTTTACGGTTGAAGACCATCTTTCACGTAAGAATACAGATCCAGTTAAATAGAGGACAGCATAAACGGCCCTCTCTTTTCATTCCTTTTATGGAACTTACACCAATTAAGTCTTTCAACACAAACAAATCTAAATTATTTCCAGGGTTTACGCTCAAAACGCTCTCTGCTTATACCTTTAATCGAGAAGAATTCCCTGATGCTTGCATCGGGTGAGCGTCATTTCTAAATCTTTGCTTTATCCGGACTTGGACCTAATTATGGATGATAGCTTTCCAAGGCTGAATCTCAAACTAATACTGCAGCACAATCTTACAAGTATTGGGCATCGGCAAGAAGGCAGGTGAATTTTTCAACGAACTTACTCAATTTTGTCAATCAAATAATTGAACCTGATTGCTATTGATTCATTGAGGTTTAGGCAGATAAAAACGGGTTAATAAATCCTACTGCAAAGTCATCAGAAAAACAACAGTACCCTTTCAGATTGAAAAGTCACTGAAGTCTAACTACCGGGAAAATCTGCTTTTGTGCCTCCATCTACCTTTTGAAATCGCATTTCATTTTACATTATCGATATATGCCTACCTTCTTTTCGGAGAAACAAACCAAAGCGCTGAACAGTAATTTTCTCACGTTTAGCCTATTGCCGTTTTTTACCTGGCTCCTCCTGACGACTGCCTTTTACCAAAATGCCTACGCGCAATGTACAGGCTGTACCCAGACCGTAACCACCAACACCACCATAAATTTTACGGCCAACAACCAGACTATCTGTCTCCATCCGGCCACTGCGCTGACCTTCAACGCGAGCGTGAACTTCTACAGTTTTACCGGTGTCACCTTGTGTATTGGGCCAAATGTAACCTGGAACGGAGGGAGTTTCACGGTGTGGAGCCCAACCTTCTCCATTGTCAACTATGGCACAATCAGCCAGAGCTTGCCCACTATTGGCACTGGTATGAGCTTTCAGAACAAGGCGGGTGGCGTGTATACCGGATCGATGACGCTTAACGGAGGGGACATTACCAACGACGGAACGTTCAATCCCAGCGCGTATGCCCACAACAATGGCACGCTCACGCTCAATTCGTCCGGATCAGCCACCATGCCCAGTTTTTCGGTCAGCAACGGCTCGGTAGTCAATAATGGCAATCTGATCATCAACGGGGGATTTACCGTAAATGGAACCGGAAGTGCTACCCTGGGAGGCATAGTCAGCATCACCGGTGCCGTAGAAAACAATAAAACCCTTACCGTAAGCGGCAACTTAAGCATAGGCGGTAACCTGACCACCAACTCCGGAGCCAGCACTAGCCTGACCGGGGCTACCAGCGTGGGAGGAAGCCTCACCAACAATGGTACCATTACGGCCGGTCAACTGACCGTAATGGGTTCTTTGACCAATAACGGGGGTAGCATGGCTACCTTGAACGGACCAACTACGATCGGACAGGATGTCACCAACAATGGAACCGTTCACCTAAATGGTCCACTCAATGTCAATGGAAACTTGACCAACAACGGCTCCGGCACGATTGATGGTAGCGGATCTTTATCGGGCTGTAGCAGCATTTGCCCCAACGGTACCATTACCAATTATGGAACTTTCACGGGCGTATCGGTGTGCAAAAGTGTAACGGGCAATAACTCCAACGCCGCAGCGGGTGGCACCCTTACCAGCCCGGCAGCGGTCTGTGGAGGCACCAGCAGTGGTACGCTTACCCTGAGCGGCCACAATGGTAGCATTGTACGCTGGGAAATGTCCGCCAACAGCAGTTTTTCCTCTCCTACAAACATTACTAATACGACTACCACGCTCAGTTACAGCCGTACCGTTACCACCTATTACCGGGCGGTCGTAAGCGGGGGAAGTTGTGGCGTTCAGTATTCTACGGTGGCTACTGTAGCTGTCAATGGAACACCCACCATCACCAGCCAGCCAGCATCCACCAATGTGTGTAGCGGGGCCGGGACGGCCACTTTCAGCGTAGCAGCTACCGGAAGCACCGCCTATTCCTACCAGTGGGAATATTCTACCAATGGTGCAGCACCCTGGTTGCTCATATCGAACTTAGGCGTGTACTCGGGAGCTACCACCAACGTATTGTCTATTACAAATGCAACAGGGATTAATAACTACCGCTACCGGGCAAAAGTAACGAGTTGCGGTACTACTGTCACTACCAACGGCAGCGCTACTCTGACGCTGATTACACCGGCGACTGCCTACAACGTGGGTGGCGGAGGCGCTTACTGCTCGGGAGGAACTGGCGTGAGTGTCACGCTGTCAGATTCTCAGAATGGCTACAGCTATGAGCTTTATCTGAACAATGTCGCTACGGGTCAAACCAGAACCGGCACCAACAATGCCCTAACCTGGGGCAACCAGACCACGGCGGGTACCTACACCATCGTCGCCTTCAGCGGCAATTGCAACCGTACCATGACCGGGTCGGCCACCGTCTCTATTGATACGCCTCCGACGATTTATAACATAACCAGTACAGGAACGAACTGTACAGGCAACAACACCACCTACGGATTGTCTAACTCAGAGGTGGGTGTTAGCTATCAGTTGAGAAGGACTGGCAGCAACGTAGGTGCGGCGGTTGCCGGCACGGGCAATGCGATTAGTTTTGCCGCCCAAAACACGGCTGGCACCTACACGGTAATTGCCACCCGGGGCACCTGTACCAGCACGATGAACGGTTCTTTCATTCTGGCTACGCTGCCGACTGCCTACAGCGTGGGTGGCGGAGGCGCTTACTGCTCGGGAGGAACTGGCGTGAGTGTCACGCTGTCAGATTCTCAGAATGGCTACAGCTATGAGCTTTATCTGAACAATGTCGCTACGGGTCAAACCAGAACCGGCACCAACAACGCCTTGACCTGGGGTAACCAAACCACGGCGGGTACCTACACCATCATTGCCTCCAACGGCAATTGTAGTATCTCTATGAACGGGTCGACCGCTGTCTCCATCAGCCCGCTCAGTGTAGGAGGCAACATTGCCGGCAGCATCAGCGTGTGCAGCGCCAGCAATTCAGGTACGCTTACCTTGTCGGGACATACCGGTTCTGTGGTACGCTGGGAATCTTCTACCAGCAGCACCTTTGCTAGCGGAGTGACCCCAATTACCAATACCACGACCAGCCTCGCATACTCCAACCTGACTACGACCACGTATTACCGGGCAGTCATACAGAGCAGTCCGTGTAGTGCAGCCAATTCACCCATTGCCACCGTTACTGTCAATGCGTCACCTACCTTATATACGGTGACGGGCGGTGGTTCTTATTGTTCGGGAGGAAGCGGACTTCCCGTAGGCCTGAGCGGATCGCAAACGGGAGTTACCTATCAACTGATGAGGGGAGCCACCAACGTAGTATCCGTAAGCGGCACCGGAAACGCCCTCAATTTTGGCAATCAGACGGTAGCGGGTACTTATTCCGTTGTAGCTACCAATACAACTACCTCCTGTTCGCGAACAATGACCGGTTCCGTTGCCATCAACGCAAACACGATTCCGGTCATAACTTCTTCTCCGTCTAATCAATCTGCCTGTGCAGGCACCACGGCTTCAGTATCATTTACGGTAGGTGCCACTACCCCAGCCGGAACGCTGAGTTATCAATGGCAGGTACTGAACGGAACTGTCTGGACCGACCTGAGCAGCACCAGCCCGTATTCGGGCGTTACGTCGGCCACAATAACCATTACCAGCCCCAATACGGCCCTCAACACCAAGCAATACCGGGCCGTGGTTTCAACTTCCGGCTGTACCTCAGTTACTTCCAACCCGGCCTTTCTGGCGGTAAGTAGTCCTCCTGTTATTACTTCACAACCTAATGCCAGCACGGTATGTGTCGGTTCCAATGCCACCTTTACAATATTGGTGACGGGTAGTACTCCCCTCACCTACCAGTGGCAGGTAAGCAGCAGCAGTACCGGACCCTGGACCAATGTGACGAATGGTAGTTCTTATTCGGGCGTCAGCACGGCCACCCTCACCGTTCTGAATACGCCTACCTCACTAAGCGGCCGGTACTACCAGGTACTCATCAATGGCTGTAGTTCGGCTACTTCATCGGCAGCGCAGCTTACGGTCAATACCTCACCGACCATTTCGGCCCAGCCCGGTAACCGAAGCATCTGTTCGGGAGCCACTACTACCTTTTCGGTAACGGCTGCAGCTCCTTCGGGCGGTACCCTTTCGTATCAGTGGCAGGAATCACAGGACAATGGCGTTACGTGGTCTACATTAAGCAATGCCAGTCTGTATTCAAACGTGACCACCGCTACCATGACCATCACCGGAGCGGGCATTAACCTGAGTGGGCGCCGGTATCGGGTAGCGCTTACGTCTAATAATAGTGTATGTAGCTTATATTCCGACGGAACCGCCACGCTCACCATTAACTCCCTCGTTTCCAGCCCGCTGACAGCTTCTGTCTGCACGGGCTCTCCGCTAGGCTATACCATTACCAGCGGATCTCCTACCGCTACCTTCCGCTGGAGCCGGGCGGCAGTAACCGGCATCAGCAACACCGCCGTCAGCAACGTAAACAGTTCCACCATCAACGAAACCCTGGTGAACACCACTTCGTCGCCCATCGATGTGACCTACGCACTGACCGTAACCGTTACCGGCAACACTTGTTCACCCACTACGGCCAACCTGATTGTAACGGTGATGCCTTCCATTACCATCAAGACCCTGGCCATCAGTCCGACTACCCTCTGCGTCGGCTCAACGATCAACGTTGGGTTTGTCGCGCCTTGTGGTTTCAATAGCGGCAATACCTTTACGGCTCAACTCTCTGATGCGACCGGAAGCTTTTCCACACCTATCAACATCGGAACCATCAGCGGAACTACGTCCGGCACCATACCGGCCACGATTCCGAGCGGAACGGTAACCGCAGGCACCATGTATCGTATTCGGGTGGTTAGCAGCAGCCCGGTCATTACCGGCAGCAACAACGGCAATGACTTGACCCTTCAGATGTATTCGATCACGCCGCTCATGTCACAGTCGATCACGGCCAATGAGAGCGGCACGACCCTCACGGCTACGTCGGCAGGAGTAAGCAGTTACCAGTGGGGCTATTACACCGAACTGGGGGGCAGCATCACCAATCTGCCTTCTACGGCCAGCACGTACCAGCCCAATGGTGCCGACTTCCCCAATCCGGGTACGTATTATATCGTGTGTACCATGACCACGGCTTCGGCGGGCTGCGCCCAGGCCATCAGCAATGCCGTCACGGTGTACGTGAACTGTCCGATGACCGCTAACCTGATTTACAACGGCGACTTTTCCGTTACACCCGATTCGCCGGTGGGCAGCACTACCTCAACGGTAACTCCGCCTACTAACCTGGGCTTCACGTCTCAGTATTTCTACGCCAATACCTCCGGCAGTTTGAGTAACAATGCCGATGGACAAGGTACTACCGGTGGGGAAGGAAAGTACGGAATTGGCGCAAATCCCAACTTCTTCCACACGGCATTCTGTAACGTAGGCACCAACTTCCAGCCTTCCCCCGAATCGGGCGGAAATATGCTGATAGGTAATGCCGCTACGAGTGGTTCGCAAAACCTCTGGCAGCAAACCATTACGGTCAAGCCCAATACCGATTACGTGCTTACCTTCTGGGCAGCCAGTATGGCGGGTGCTGCCAATAGTCTACAGTTTGGTATTTATGCGGGTTGTTTCCGGACGGGTGCCGACATTTCGGTGGCTCAGGTTGGAGTCAACAACTGCAGTTGGACCAAGTTTACGGTGCAGCTCAGCAGCGGTACTATGACTTCGGTGGATCTGGCCATCCGCAACATCAGCGCGGCGGCCGGGGGGAACGACATTGCCATCGACGACATTACCTTCTATGAATGCCAGCCCTCCAATGGTTATTTCAGCAGCGCAGATTCTTTCATCTGGCGAGGCTTTTCTACCAACTGGTTTGATATGGACAACTGGGGTACGGCCTGTGTGCTCCCTGCGTGCAGCGATGACATTATTATTCCAGTGCTGACCTCAGACAAATTTTATCCGGTCATTGATGCCAGCGGCGCTTCTGCCGGAACGGTTACAATCAACAACGGGGCTACGCTGAAGATCAACTCTGGCTTTAACCTGGATGTATGCGGTAACTTTATTAACAACAATGGCACCCTGACTGCCGGGTCTTCTTCTACCATGACATTCATTGGAGCCAGAAACCCGCAAATCATCAGCGGCAATCTGACAGGTGCCAACCAACTGGGCAATCTGACTATCAATAAGACCAACAACGCCGACGTGATGCGGTTGGGTACCCACACCGACATTGCGGGCAATCTGACTATTACGCGGGGAAACCTGGACGCCAACGGGAGAAACCTTAACCTTACCGGTGCACTCAACACGGCCACAACGGGTACTTTTACCTCATCCGCCAACACCACGAATGTTACGGGAAATCTGAGCAACTCGGGCGCTTTTGTCGCTGGCAGTGGTACCCTGAACGTGACCGGTATTTTTACCAATGCAGGTACGTTCATTGCTACTTCCAACGTAACCAGAGTAAGCGGAGCAGTGACCAACTCCGGTACCTATACGGCGGGTAGTGGTACTTTGCGGGCGGGTAATAACCTGACCAATTCAGGCACCTTCAATGCCAACACTGGCACGGTAGAATTCAACGGTACAGCCAACCAGGCCTTCAGCCAGACGGGTACCGGCACTTTCTACAATCTGGTGATCAACAATGCAGCGGCCAGTAGCCAGATTACATTCAACCCGGCTGCCACGACTGTAAGCAACCAGCTTACACTGACCAGAGGTCTGGCCGTGACAACCGGCACCAACGAAATCCGGGTGACCAATTCGGCGGCTTCGTCAGTGAGCGGCCATTCAGCCAGCAGTTACGTCTTTGGCATCCTGCGTCGTTCGGTCACTGGCCTTGCTACCTACGACTTCCCCGTGGGCGATGCGACCCGCTACGAACTGGCCCGCCTGCAGATTACCAGCAACCTGGGCGTAGCTACCATTGCGGGCACCTTCAAGAGTGCGACCGCATCGAATGGCAGCGGACTGACCAACCTGGACGGCCAGGGCAATACGCTGACCATTTGTTCAGGTGGTTACTGGGATTTGACGCCCAATACCGCGGCACTGAGCACGGCCCGTTACAACCTGACCCTTTTCCCGATTGGATTCTCCTGTGCTGGCATCGACCAGACCTTTATCAAGCGGACCAACGCTTCCGCTACCTGGACCTACGATGGCAGTAACTACGTAGACGCCACCACGCGTAGTGGCATTCGGAGCTTCTCAGAGTACGCGTTTGCCTCCAGTAACGTGTCACTGCCGGTGCAACTGGTACGCTTCGAAGGAAAGCTGAAGGAGGAAAAGGTGGAACTCAACTGGCTCACCGCGAAGGAAAAAGACAATGCGTACTTTGAAATTGAGCGCTCTTCCAATGCGATTCACTTCCAACCCATTGGTCGGGTCAAAGGAAGCGGTAATTCTAAGGAAAACCTGAGCTACGAATTCAAGGACGAACATCCTCTACCTGGCACCAGCTATTACCGTCTGAAGCAGGTAGACTGGGACGGCATTTTCGAATACAGCAAAACCATTGCGATTGAAAAGGCGCTGGCCCACTCCTTTATTGAACTGTATCCCAATCCGCTTGGAAAGAGCCATACCGCTACCCTACGAATCCGAAGTGCCAGCCAGCAGAATTACATGGTCCAAATACAAGATACCCGTGGACGCGAAATGGCAAACTTTCCGCTACCGGTCAACATCGGAGACAATGAGTTCAACTTCAATGCGCATCAAACCCTGGCGGCGGGTATTTATATCATCCAGCTTACGCCCCAAGGTGCCGTCAACGGGCAGGGCAGCTGGCAATTCAAGCTGGTAGTGCAGTAAGTCTCCAGCTTACATTCGTCAGTTTTAAAAAGGAGCCTAGGTTAATATTCTGGCTCCTTTTATTTATGGTGCATTGGATTATTTTACCTCACCAACGTAAGCACTCCTTAGAGATTTCTATGATTCAAGCAAGTGATGGGCTTGTTATTTTATCAAGAATATTTCTAGACTTCTTATAACCATCAATTATCTCTACCACTCTTCGGTTGGTGTTTCCTGAGTAGGCCCCATTCTCAGGATTTGGACCTGCTCAGGAAAGTTGCTTGAATTTGACAGTTTCCACCTCCCATCTAATGTCTTTATATGCCGTTCCGTTCCACGTCGGCCTCAATTCACGGTAGCAAATACTGGATTGATGAGCGTCGTCGGCCGCCCAATTGGCTTTCACGGCATTCAACGCCAACATTTTTGCCTTTCCCTTTTGGGTCTTTCTTTGATAGTAAGCCTGCAGATCTGGATCGTGCGGGGCACCCCGTGCTGGACGGCGGTACTCGCACAATTACTTAACAAGGCGGGGCCGCCCTTTAGTCGGCTTTAGCCCAAATCAAACCTATCAGCTTTTAGCCAATGGTAGTTTAGTGTAACTCTGAAACCCACCGCCTTGGGCGGTGGTAAAGAACTAATGGCTATGCCTTAATTGTATATACTATTGGCTTCGGCTGTTAGATAGGAGCGAGGCTTCGTGTGAAAATCGCCTTAGCGGTGCTGGCCTTTTAAATCCACCTGCTTTGCAGGTGGATTTAATTATGTAGTAATGGTATGGATGCTATAAATGGATAAATTATATTTTAACGTGAGTTCTTGGCGGTAGTCTTAGATAATTACAATTTGGGAACTTTGTTGTATTCTTTCCCTAAAAGGGGTGACCTCTGGCCACTGATCAAAGAAAGTATAAGCGATGAGAGCAGACCAGACATTGGCCAGGAAATTAAGCGGGCTCCGGTGTAGGCTGTGATCCAGATCGCAGAGATTTTTCCAGCAGTCAAAGACGGTTTCAATCAGCCCCCGATGCTGAAGGTAGTAGCGCTTTTGATAGCTGAGGGCTGGCAGGCCCATCTTTTTGCGATACTTGGTGATGATTTCTACGCCTTGGGCTTTCAACTTCTCGGCCAGTTGGGTTAAATAACCTTTGTCGCCGTAGAGAAAGCCCTTGATTCGCTGGGTGAGTGCTTGGAGTAAGTCTACATTGTTGTCGGCTACATTGCCTGAAGTGATGCGGAAGACCACCAACTGACCTTTCTGGTTGATGATGGCGTGGAGCTTAAAGCCAAAGAACCAGCCGGGGGCGCCCAGCCAGTGGAGGTTTTGCCGGTGCGAGCAATGTTCTTAAAGGTTTGGTTCTGCTGCATTCTGCGGTTGTGACACACCACCAGGGGAGTTGAATCAATGTAATTGGCCTGGGTGGTGGCTAAACGGGTAGAAGAGAGAAAAGCAAACAACAGAAGGTTCACCCGAGGAATCTGAGCCACAAAAGCTGCATAGGCATAGGGTTTCTTCCAGTAGCTTCGCAAGGCTTTGACAATGATCTGCTCATAGTGGTATCGCCCGGCGACCCGGTTGAAGCACTTCATACCGGAATGAAGATAGTAAATCAAGATCGTCATTAGTTCACTCTCGTGCATCTGGCGTGGCTTGAGGTCTTTTTCATAGCCTTGCTGCAGGCAGTAGTGTTGAAAATCTTTACAAAAATCGTCCCGGTGGGGCACCACACAACAGATGAAGATTTCCGTTAGTTTCAGCGTGTACAATACAGTTCTCATTGCAGTAGTAGATTGGTTTTTAGCAATTCCTTTTACTACGCTTCGACCAACTGTGTTGGACTTCTTAATTTAAGATCTTCTCTTTAAATGACTTAAAGCATTAATTCACGTTATATTTACTGCTTTAATGTTATCCCCTCCGAAGATAATTCCAAATGCTGCCAGTTCATTGGTCTCTTTGCCATACTGATAAAGATTAAAAAGTTCTTTAAAATGCTCTTCCATTGGAAAATTTTGTTAGCAATTCTGTCAAGCTATTTCAGTATAAGCCCCCCTGATATTACTCTATCACCTCTTGATTTACCTCACCAGCAATTTCATTCCCGGCGGATTGATATTAGTGTCAAAGCTATTTTCTTTCCTGAGTGGTATTGGCGTAGTAGAAACTGCAAGTGATGTCCATTGCCCCCAACTTTCTAATGATTTTCTAATCTAGGCTTAATTCGCTTCTAATTGGATGAATAGACCTTTGTTTCATTAATCACAAACGAGTAATCTCTGTTCACACTAAATTGAAAATGCCATGAAAACGCTCGCATCAATTTTTATACTTGCAATAACGACGCTGGTGTCCATTGCCCTGCTGCTGGGTTTGGAGTCCTGTGAAAGAAAGAACCTGTCCACGCAGCCCACTAAATATTCCTTGGCTACTCACTCTCGTATTACATCCAATCCAGTAGAGCAATTTTTGGAAGCAAAATATAACCACGATCAGGAAGCAATGTTCGCCAGCTTTGCTCCCAATGCACACATTCAGGATGATGTGAGCCGCCATGAGGGGAAAGCAGCCATTCAAAACTGGGTTTTTCACCACATTTCAATTGGGGGTGTAGTCCGGGTAGTGGAGTATTATTCTATCGAAGACCGTCACACCTATCTACTGGAATGGGTACCCAAGGAATTCGGTGCCTGGCGAGCTTATTACACCTTCCAGGTTTCCAAAGGAAAAATTTCACGCTTACAGGTAAGTAGCGAGGCAAATGTACCCTGGCAAAGTTAATAGAGATTATGTCAGATTAATTTCAGGGTGAGTAAGAGTATGTTTTAGAATTGAGGAATGTAATTTTAAAACATACTCCTACGACAAGCTCCTTAATGTGCCACTTGAACCGTTTCCACATTAACAACAAGAATCCCCTTATTTATGAAAGTTATTTGTTCTTTAGGATTGGACCGATGCGGTCAACGAAGCTGGCTGATGACAGCTGGATTGTTGCTGATAATGTTCATTCCCGCCACCGGGCAGTTAACCGGCAGTACTTTCACTACTAAGCAACTGGAGCCCAACCGAGGGGAAAGCCCGCTGAACACCCGATGGCAGATTCTCTCTGGCACATATTCCGGAACACAGCTAACTTACTTTTCCCTCAAACGCGCCCCGGATACCCAAGACCACCGAACCACGACCCTGATCCAGTCAAATTATGTTCCCTACAAGTTAGTAAAGTATGAATTAGTGGATGAAAACGCGCCTTTCGATACCCTGCCCCATCGTTTGGGTGTAACCGATTCTGAAGGACGCACAGAGTGGTCCCATTACCTTACTGTTCTGCCGGATCAGCCCAAAGTACAGCTAAAATTCCTTTCTTTTCCCAGCAACGGCCATTTAGTCGACATGGAACTGAACACTCACCTAAGGGAGAGTATATCGATTCTAATCCAGGATCTATCAGGAGTAGTGCATTACCAGGGAATTCACCCTCCGTCTGACCGGATAACGGTTCGGTTCACCGACCCGCTCAAGGCTCTTAAGCCCGGCTCGTACGTAGTGATTTTATCCACCCGGCAAGTGATCCTGCGGGAACGGCTTTGGGTTGCCGTTGAGCTATAAAAAAGTACTATTCCTCCCACTAGGTAACCAGTCGGCTCAAAATCTTGGTCCGGTATGAAGAGGAATACTAACCAGTCGACGCTCCCCTGACTACTGCGGTGTACTTCAATCGGGATAGCAAGGCAAGTTAAGCAATCGAACGTGCCTCAACGAACACAATTTTAAGCACTTTCTTGAAAGAATAGTGGATACAGGTAGTTTTTATAGTGCATTCCCGGGATTGGTGTGACACTGAAAAGTGGCAACTTTCCCCATTTTAACGTAATCCTTCCGAATGGCTTTCACATTCAAGTCGCGTACGGGTGCTGAGCGGATAATGAGTTTTCTCCTGCTCCTGTTAGCGGGCCACGCCCTGGCCCAAGCGCAAAACCCGCAAAATGAAGTTTCCTATTTCTCCTATAGCAAAGGATTGAGCCTGGTCGCAACCGACAGCTTGTTCCAACTCAACATTCGGTTCCGGATACAAAACCGGCTAGCCCTGGCATCGCCGGGGAATCCCGGTTGGCGCATCAACGAGGTGGAGGCCCGGGTACGGCGACTTCGGTGGCGCCTGGACGGGTTTGTGTACGATCATCGCCTGACCTACTTATTGCAGCTTTCTTTTGCCACTGGCGAGCTCGATCCAGACAACAGCCGGGCCGGGGCAGCCAATATCTTGCGGGACGCCATGATCTACTACCACTTTTCGCCGCGTCTGGCGGTCGGCTTCGGCCAGGCCAAGTTACCCGGAAACCGGCAACGGGTGATTTCTTCCGGAGATTTGCAGTTGGTAGACCGATCCATTGTGAATGCCACCTTCAACCTGGACCGTGATTTCGGATTGCAGGCATTTTACCACGGCCACTGGGGCCTCGCCCGATACGTGATCCGCACATCAATCAGTTCCGGGGAAGGACGCAATATAATCAGTTCCGACGCAGGCCTGGCCTACACGGCTCGCTTTGAATGGCTTCCGTTCGGGGCATTTCAACGCAATGGTGACTACTTCGAAGGAGATCTGGCACGGGAACAGAAGCCGAAACTTTCGATTGGCATCGGCTATCAATTCAATCACCGGGCACGCAGAGTCGGCGGACAAACCGGACCGTTCCTCGACGAGCCGCGCGATCTGCGCACCTGGTTGCTGGATGGGCTACTCAAATACCGTGGAATGTCGCTCTCCCTAGAATACCTGGGTCGTGGAACGAGTAACCCACTGATAGTGAATTCAAAAAATGAATTACAGTATGTATACACGGGTAGTGGAATCAACGCGCAACTAAGCTTCTTCTGCTGGCCGCGCGTGGAACTGACCGGCCGGTACTCCCGGTTACTGCCTGAGGCAGCGATCCGTGCCTATGAGTCAGGGAGGACCCAGTCCACGCTGGGCGTGACTTACTACTTGAGCGGCCACCGGCTCAAACTCCAATCCGACTGTACCTACCAGGTAAGAAAAACCCCTTCCTTCCTGCAGCAAGATGATTGGCAAGTCCGATTCCAGGTGGAGTTGGGTATTTGATGTTTCCCCGCGCCCCTCGATGCTTCACCGGTTTGCCCAATCCCTGATTCCCATTTCTAATGGCTTTCTAATTCGGTCTTAATTTCGTTCTAATCCGGCGAATCTAGCTTTGTTTTATCAATTACAAACAATGATTTCCATTCACAATAAATCAAAAAGCCATGAGAACGCCAGTAAAAATGTTGCTCGGATTGTCCCTGTTAGCACTCACCAGTTGCACCGTCGTTCGCCAGGGGGAGGTAGGCGTTAAACGAACTCTGGGTAAAATCAAGCCTCAACCGCTTCCGGAAGGGTTAAAAGTATTCAATCCCTTCACTTCAACGGTCATCAAAATGCCCACGCGCACGGTGAACCTGGAAGTAAGAGCAGTTCTGCCTTCCAAAGAAGGATTGAGTATTCAGTCCGACGTGTCCATCCTCTACCGAGTGGAGCGCCCCCGGGCACCCAAAATCCTGGAACAGATCGGTCGCAATTACGAGGAGGTGGTCATTTTGCCAGTGTTTCGATCGGCAGTGGCCGACATTGCGGCCCGTTACTACGCCAAGGATATGCACACGGGGCAACGGTCGGAAATTGAAAACGCCATTCGCCAGTTGATGATGGATCAACTCAAAGACCGCGGCTTTGTTGTAGAATCAGTCCTGCTCAAAAGTATTGCCCTGCCGCCGGGACTGACAAGGGCCATTGAAGAGAAGCTGCAGGCCGAGCAGGATGCCCAGCGGATGCAGTTTGTACTCGACAAGCAACGGCAGGAAGCCAAGCGGCAGGTCATTGAAGCCGAAGGGGTGCGCGACTCGCAGAAAATCATCAGTGAGGGATTGACGCCTATGCTGATTCGTTTCAAGGCAATTGAAGCCTTCAATAAGCTGTCTACCTCGTCCAACAGCAAAATTATTGTTACCAATGGGGAGATGCCCTTGATGCTGCCTTCTAACACGCTCGACTAACCATGGCGCAGCAGGATTTATACATTGGTCTAGGCAGTATGGCATACGCCCTGGCCAAATCGGATGGTCGCTTACAATTGGAAGAAGTGACTGCTATGCAGCAGGTTCTCCGGGTAGAGCCGTACGGGGACATTGCCTTCTACGTGTTCGATCTCAAGGAGCGCTACGGGGAATCCGTTGAGGATGCCTACCAATTCGCCTTCCGTCGTTTTGCCGAAAACCGGCGTGACCTGAATCCCGCCCTGAAGAAAAATTTCCAACGGGTGCTTGAACTAATAGCCAACGCCTACGACGGCACTTCACGCAAGGAAAATGAGCTCCTGCGGCGCTTTCAACGGGATATAAACAAGCTGTAAGTAGGCACAGGTACAGTTGTAAGACGCACAAATCGTTGGAATACCGCCAGCCTGATAAAATTGATTGAATGAACAAAGCTTTCCGTCCGGAAAAGCTTGCTGACAATGTCTTATATGTTTCATTTTAAAATAGAATTCCCATGAAAACGCTTGTTGTCTTATTGTTTGCCACTTTACTGCTTTCGCAGGGCTGCGTCACCATTCGCCAGGGAGAAATCGGAGTAAGGCGAAGTCTGGGAAAAATTGATCCGGTCATTATTCCGGCTGGCCCGAAAGTGTACAACCCGATAACCACCCGGATGCTCAAGGTGCCCGTTACCACCATCAACCTGGAGATCAAAGCCGGCCTTCCCTCCAAAGAGGGGCTGACGGTGGCGTCGGAAATATCTATCCTCTACAAGGTAAAAACCCATGAGGTGCCGAATATTCTCCAGAACGTGGGCCTGGAGTTTGAGAACATTCTCATCTTGCCCGTTTTCCGTTCGGCGGCTGCTGACGTGTGCGCCCGCTTTTACGCCAAGGACATGCACAGTTCGGAACGATCCGTCATCGAGAAGGGCATCAAAGAGCAGATGATGGTTGTGCTGGAGAAGCGGGGTTTTATTATCGAGGATGTGCTGATGAAGACCATCATTCTGCCCGGTGGGCTGGCGAAAGCCATTGAAGGCAAGCTGGAAGCCGAACAGGACGCCCAGCGGATGGAATTTGTGTTACAGCGCGAAAGGAAGGATGCTGAACGGCAAATCATTGCCGCCGAAGGCAAGCAGAAGATGGCCATCATTGCGGCTCAGGGCGAGAAGGAATCCCGGACCATCCAGGCGGAAGGGCAGGCCAATGCCATCACCATTGAGGCGAAAGCCATTCGGGAAGCCAACCAGCTCATCAATCAAGGCTTGACGCCAGCAGTATTGCGTTACAAATCCATCGAAGCTTTCCGCGACCTGTCTAAGTCGACGAACTCAAAAACCATCATCACCGACGGCAAAAATACGCTGTTCAACGCCTTAGATTAAAGAAGGAGTCTGGGTGGTCCGGTAAGCTGGCCGACTGCCCGACTGTTTTACCACCTGGAAGGGTGTCCGTTCTCTTACCATTCTAACCCCTGCTGCGTGAACCGCTCTTTTGTTTGGTTGCTTGATTACCAATTCCAGCTGGTGCTGCTGGGTTTTCCGCTGGAAACCTTCGCATAGCAGAACGTGTTCAATATCCCGTCGGGTGACCTGACTCCAAAACACAAGTTCTTCTACCAGCGCTTGTAAAATTTCAACAGCCTGCAGAGTCTGGAATCGCAAAAGCATTTGGTATTTGGCTTGAGTGGGGAATTTGAGGTGGGAGTGAGCCTGATCAATCTGAAGATGAATCTGCATCAGACCGCCCGGTTCCTGATCCTCAACAGGGAGAACCTGGCCCTGCCGATGAAACTACTGCTGCAACTGACCGGTCAAAAGATTTTCTTTCTAAGTAAAAAGTTAAAGACCACAGTGAGTACTCAGGTCCGCATGAATCCAATCCGATTCGATAGGGACGGCCAGGTTACCCGTTTCAACTACAACACCTGGATATACAGACCAGGTCGGCACGTCAAGCTGATGGCCGGCCCTTAACTGGGCGACCGGGACATCGGGCAATACGGTGGGGCTGTTGTTGGGGGTTGAGTACCCGGTACACCCGCGGTTGCTGGTGATAAGCGACTTCTTATCGGGAACCAACGCGACGAGCGTAATCAGTGTTGGGCTTCAATTTTCTGGCTACCAAGCGTGTGCAATTGTGCCTGGGTGCGTTATTGCCTAATCCAGGAAGAATAATACTCCAGGATTGGTATTAGAACTTAACTTGCTGGATTTTGACCAAGAACATTGATTACTGGAAAATACTTCGATTCTGATCAAGATCGCCACTCAGACAAAAGTTTCAACCAATTTAATTATTTACCCTATGACGACGAAAAAAAATTCAAAAACAACCTGCGCTGTAATCCTCCAGGGCATGCTGCTGGCGATAGCGACCACTGCATTTCACGCAGCTACTGCCCAATCGCTGGAGTGGGTAAAAAGCTCCGCTTACCGGCTCAAATACCAAGTACCTCTCCACTGGACGCAAGTCAGGCAGGCCAATGATACCCTGGCTATGATAACGCATGTGAGTCCGGACGGAGAGATGATGCTATCCATTGACAAGTTCAAAGGGGCCGCTGCGCAGTTGACCCCCCAACAAGCGCTCACCCGCTGGCTACAGTCCGTTGGCGGTACCGACACCCGCTTCTTTCCCACCCAGTACAACGGCATTCGTTTTCTGGAGACTACCGGAACGGGTCTGATGAATGGGCGCCTGATCCGCTACGACGCAATGGCCGGCTCTCACCGGGGACATTTGATTCTAGTCAACGTGTATGCTACACCATCGGCTTACCAAGCGCACCAGGCCACCCTTTTGCAAGTCATTCACAGCATTTCGCCTTACAAAGGAAAGTAGCGTCGCCGCAACAGAGGAGACTTTAGGGATTAATTTATACCTAACTTCTTCGATTACCTGTGGATTCCAGCTATGGTGCGCCCCAAAAACTGGACAGGAAACTGTTTCGGGCTGCTACCATTTGGTGTAACATAGTTTGCTTTACTGAACGCTTATACAGCACTAAGCTCCGATACACGGCCGTGCGTACCCGTATACCATTAAGCATTAAAAAGTAGCCATTCTTCAGCAACTCTCGATGATTGGTCGCTCCCATTTACGAAAATTTGTTCAATAGACCGACTCAAGATCATATTATGGTCTATAACTTTCTGGCCATTCTGGAATTGTTGCAATTGGGTCCGATTACCCTGTGCCTAATAGAAGGCTTCAATAAATTCTGAATCTAGGAAGCCAAATCCCAAAATACGAAAGCCGAGGAAGAGCTGCTCTGGGGCGACGGTAGTTTTCCATACCCTTTTCATACGGCCCGACCATTTTCTCACCATAACCAATGGAGTAGCCTGAGGCCGAATGTATCTCCAGGGCTTGTGTATTTCAGGCTTCTATGTAGGGCGTGGTCCAGGCAAAGTGTTGTTGAAAAATAGCTTCTTTGTTTTTCCGGATCAGGGCCAGGAAAGCTTCGGATGCGGGCGAATGCCGTTTTCCTTTGAGCCAGATAAGGCGCCAGTGGGAGTAGAGCGGAAAGCCTTTTACCGGCAGCATCCGAACGGTTCCGCTTTGTAGTTCAGCTCGCAGACTGTGTACCGACAGAATGGAAGCACCTAATCCCGCAATGACAGCTTGTTTGATGGCTTCGCTGGAAGTCAATTCCAGCTTTACCCGGGGCTGGATGGCTACTCTTCGGGTATGCTCCTCCAACAGCATGCGGGTGCCGGAGCCCTTTTCTCGGTAAATAATGGGAATTTCCTTCAGAATCGATATGTCGTAAGGCGATTGACTGGGTTCGGGTGCCCAGTCCCGGCCTACTACCAGCCAGAGCGCATTGGGCATCAGCTTTTCTTCTTCCAGGTCCAGTTGTTCGGGAGCAATCGAAACCAGGGCGAAATCCGTCCCGTTTTCCTGCAGGCTTTCGATGACCCGGCTGCGGTTGGTAACGTCGATGGCCAGTTCTACGTGGGGGTATTTTTTGTTAAAGGTCGATAAGTAGTAGGGCAGAATGTATTTGCCCGTAGATACCACCGAAAACCGCACTTTTCCCGCAATCAGGCCTTTGCGGGCCAGCATCCGCTCTTCAATCTCCGCCGTTCCCGACAGTATGGCCGTTGCCAGCGAAGCCAGTTCATGCCCGAAATCGGTAATGTGAATGCGCCGTCCGATCACCTCCGTCAGTGGAATGTCAAACTGATCCTGCAGGTTTTTCAACTGGATAGATACTGCCGGTTGTGTCATGTGCAGTAGTTCGGCCGCCCGGGTTACGCTTTGGCAATCCACAATGGTGACAAAGACCTTCAACTGGTGCAAGGTGTAGTTCATAATTTTTATTTATAAATATTATAAAAAACATAAATAAAAATATATTAATAGGCTCTTTTATTTTTGTGCCGTACTAAAAAAATATTCTCTCTGAGATGGACATTGAATTGTTACTGAATAATTTAACGAATCCGACCCTGTTGTTTTTTGGGTTGGGTATGCTGGCTCGCATTTTGAAAAGCGACCTGGAAATACCCGCTGACAGTAGCAAGTTTATATCTCTGTACCTGTTGTTTTCCATTGGCTTTAAGGGCGGACAAGAGCTTTCACACGGGCACTTCACCTTCGAGATTGTGAATGCCATCCTCTTCGGTCTGCTGATTGCTTCTATGATTCCAGTATATACCTTTTTTATTTTAAAGAGAAAACTGGGGATTGCCGATGCCGGTGCAATTGCAGCGGCCTATGGGTCAGTGAGCGCCGTAACTTTTGTGGCTGCTTCTTCCTTCCTGGAAAGCAACCAGCACACTTACGGGGGACATATGGTGGCCATTATGGCCCTGATGGAGTCGCCGGCCATCATCATCGGGGTATTTTTGATGATGCGCTACGACCGGGAACAAAAAAGTTCTTTCAGCATCCGGAAAATTCTTCGGCACTCCCTCACCAACGGCAGTGTGTTCCTGATTATGGGCAGCCTGTTGATTGGTTTTCTGGCCGATGCCAAGCAGGCTGAAGGGATCCGACCTTTCACTACCGACATCTTTAAAGGTTTCCTGGCCATTTTCCTGCTCGAAATGGGTATGGTCACGGCGCAACGCCTGGGCGCCTTCCTAAAGTACGGCTGGTACCTGCCCATCTTCGGCATTCTGATTCCTGCCTTCAACGGTTGCCTGGTCGCCTTGGCCAGCGGACTGGTCACCGCCGACCCGGGAACCCGCTTTATGTTCGCCATTCTGGCTGCCGGCGCCTCTTACATTGCGGTACCCGCCGCCATGCGGATGGCAGCACCAAAAGCCGATCCAGGCTTGTACATTCCAATGGCGTTGGGTGTTACTTTCCCCTTCAACATCTCCATTGGGATGGTGCTGTACTGGACCATCATTCAACTCAGTTAATCCACTTCTTACCAAAACAAAATCGTATGTCAACTCATTTTCGCTGTGTGTGGTTGGGCTTCTTACTGTTCAGCCTGACGCTCTCTACTACCCTTGCGCAAACCGTAGCCAACCTCTCCATTACTCCGGAGGTGGCGCTGAAGTTCCTGACGGAAGGCAATCAACGCTTCCTGCAGGGCAAGAGCAGGCATCCCAACCAGGGACCGCAACGGATTCGGGAAGTGGCGGAGGCACAACATCCTTTTGCAGTGATCGTGAGTTGCTCCGACTCCCGCGTCCCCAACGAAATTATCTTTGATCAGGGCCTGGGCGACCTGTTCATTGTCCGCACGGCCGGTCAGGTTTCTACATATGCCTCCTGGGGCAGCATCGAATTTGGTCACGCGGCGCTGGGTGCCCGCCTTATCGTGGTGCTGGGCCATACCCGCTGCGGCGCAGTGTCGGCGGCCTGTCACCTTCCCGAAGCACCGGGTCACATCGTCACACTCATCAACGCCATCAAACCGGCGGCGGAAATGGCCAGGAAACTGCCCGGCGACCAAGTGGATCACGCCGTGAAAATCAACGTGGCGATGCAGGTTAGACAATTGAAAGGTCTGGAGCCGGTGCTGAGTAAGGCCGTGTCCAGCGGTCAGGTGCAGATTTTGGGAGCGGTGTACAACCTGCAAACCGGACAGGTAGAATTTCTTCCGGATGATTACCTGACTCAATTAGATAAGAAAAACACTACGGGTCTTCACTAAACTTTCCTTACGCACTATGATCACTTACTTCCGCTTTTTGCTTCTCTCTATGGAAGAGAAAGTACAGATGCTTCCTCGGCAAGGGAATTTTATCATTAGCCGGACTGATTCAAATTACCGGGTGGAATTATACGCAATGAGCCACTACTATGTGGAAGTACGCTATAACCAGCAAAACAATGAGTTAGTGGATGTAGTCGCTTTCAAAAGCATTGACCATCTTCAACCCTACACCCAGACGGTTTCTCTGAGTAGTCTGAGCATCTACTGAGCGGATCAGGTTAAAACAACCAAATGGATATTGAACCGATGTGTTCCCGCACCCATCTTCAGATTGGTTGGACCCTGGCATTGATGGGTGTAGTGTCCATAGCCAAAGCTTCTATTACTCTACCATCTCAATCCCTTGGAATGACAGAGTGATAGATAAAATCAATTAAAACCCCAAATAAAATGGCTCATCAGGTTTTACACATTGGTCTGGGAAGTCTGGCATACGACCTGGCAAAAGTAGGTGGTTATTTACAGGAAGAAGAGCGTAATGCGCTGCCAGGCGTGGTTCAGAGAGAGCCTTACGGGGAGATTGCTCTCTTCGTGCTGGACCTGAAGGATCAGTACAAATCGACCGTTGAAGAGGCGTATCAGTTTGCTTTCCTCTGCTTTTCCCAGAACCGGCAGGAGTTGGATCAGGAGACCAGGTCTCGGTTTCACTGGATACTCACGCACGTAGCGGAGACGCACGGCAGTATTTTCATTAAGGAGAAGTGCTTATTACGCTGCTTTCAGCGGGAACTAAATCGCTTGTAGGGCAAGGCTTTCAGTCATTTAACCAAATGGAAGAGGCTGAAAGTGGAACCCTGCTTTACTTTTTTCAAGTCATCAGTTATACAAACCTCTCGGTGCCGGCACGTGGATATCACCCATTGCCTCCGGGAATACTTTCTTTGCAAGTAAACTTATCCTGATTTTGCCAAAGATTCTGGGCCAAGATAGGCTGGACGTGCTGGCTATAAAATTGCACAAAGGCAGCCTTCGAAAATTTAATAAACCTGACAAATGCGATGTTGTTTGTGGAATTCGCCTATACTAATTGAAGAGTTAGAATTATTGATCAGCAATTTTGAATGCCTTTATAGAGCCCAATTCCAATCCATTAGAGTAGTTGTGTTACATAATCACTAGCAGTAGGCAATAGGATGGTATCAAATAAGCCTTCACTCTAAGTAATCATTTATACAGGAGCGCGTTGTTTGCCACCATGCCCGTCAATATTTTAAGTAAGGCAAAGGTCTGCGCAATGGAAGGCTTCCGAGGCGATGAGTCAAATGCGATTTGCACCCCTGATATCTCCTTATAGTAGGGATGTAGGAAGTTCGGGGGCATACCTTTTTCAATAGGCAAACACTGGTCGCCTGCATCTGATAATAATGCGAACTTCTGGCTCGAATTAAGGATTTATTGCTCACTATTCCCTTTTATACTCCATGATCTACTATTTGGCTTATGTGAGTTCTGCTACTCACTTATTGAATCAGCAGGAATTGCAGGTTATTTTATCGGGTTCTAATGGCAACAATAGGAGGGACGGGATTACCGGCGTGCTTCTTTATTACGGAGGCAACATTCTGCAAGTACTGGAAGGAGAGGAGCAAACTGTTAAAGAGCGATTTAACTTGATCCGGCAAGATCCTCGCCACAAGGGAGTGATTAAATTGCTGGAAGGCCATTGGCACGAACGCACTTTTGCCCAATGGTTCATGGCTTTCAAGGAAGTGTCTTCCGAGCAGTTCCGCAATTTGGAAGGTTTTCTTCGGGCTGCTCCCCATGCGGTCGCAGAAGCCCCCTTTCTGCCCTTAATTCGCCTCTTTTACAATACCAATTATTTGAATTGATTTATTTTAATCCCTGCTGCGGCCCCTTTGCCAGGATTTGATTACTTTCTGTCTGGCAATCCAAGCCATTTGTTCTGCTTCTAAAAACCTTACAGTTCTGGTTAAAAAATACATCTATTCAATCATTACGAATAAAGCTTATCGTATTCATACTTGCGTAGGCGGGTTATGGCTCTAGAATCTGCTATTGGATCAGTCCGCTGGTCATCATAATTAGTTTATATTTTGCGCTTCCAATGTTTAACAAGAGGCATATACTAATTGTAAGCTTTACTTGGGATAAAATAAACACAGCTTATATGTGGCCGAAACATTGGAGTATAAAACCTATTCGTTTTGCAAGTGTCCGTCGAATTGAGCCAGGACGAATGCGGCACTATCCAGGCCGTTGTACCGAAGGAGACAAATCAGCGGGTGCTGGATTAACCCGGCATTAAAACGAGTTGAAATCTGATTAAAAGTGACTGAGCCAGCAAGTTGCCACGGTTCCATAAGGCAGTTATTAGCTGAAAATTTAATACTTTTCTAATTCGATTTAGTAGTTTTAATGCAGAAGTTCCCGTGGAAGGTTTTTTTTGGTAGTCGGAGAAACAGTTCACAGTCCCGAGATAAAAAAGTATTCAACATGCCATGACCGAAGTAACATCCAATCGTAGTCCGCTCAAGTCTCCCCGGATTCTGCTCGTGGAAGATGAGCCCAAAGTAGCAGCCTTTATTCAGAAAGGCTTGCAAACGCAGTTTTACGCAGTGGAACTGGCCAAAGACGGTCGAGAAGGTAAAACTCTGATCAACAGCCAGCCCTACAACCTGGTAATTCTGGATGTGAATCTGCCCTACCTAAACGGCATCGAACTGTGCGGGTACATCCGGAAGAAAGATCCCCACATTCCAATCATTATGCTGACCGCCATGGGCACAACCGGCGACAAACTTTCCGGTTTTGAAGCCGGGGCCGATGATTACCTAGTCAAACCCTTTGAATTTTTGGAACTGCTGGCTCGGGTAAAGGCGCTGCTCAAACGCGCCGTAAAGCCGGCCGAAGAGGACACCTTATTGCAGGTGGCTGACCTGGAACTGGACTTACGCGAAAAAGTAGCCCGTCGCGGTGGCAAAGTAGTGGAACTGACAGCACGGGAATATACCCTGCTCGAATACCTAATGCGTAACCAGGGTTGGGTGGTATCTCGATTAGACTTGGCTGAACACGTCTGGGACATTAACTTTGATACCGGCACTAATATCATTGATGTGTACGTGAATTACTTGCGCAAAAAAGTAGATAAAGACGCTGATATCAAACTCATTCATACCGTGGTGGGAATGGGTTATATGCTGAAAGCCAAATGACCATCCGGGCCCGCATCACCTTACTATTTACTGCCATAGTTGCGTCTCTGCTTCTGGTATTCTGTCTGATAATCTACCTACTGGCTGAGCAGCACCGGCGTAACGAATTTTATGACCGGCTCCGGGCGGAGGCTTTTGCTTCCGTAGAACTGCTTTTTGGCAGTGAAACCATCAGCCCCGAATTATTCAAACTGCTGGACAAAAACAAAATAACTGTGCTACAGCAGGAAGAAATTATAATTTACGACTACCGTAATCAGATTATCTACGAAAGCGGCACCGACTACGTGAACATTCCCGTGTCGGTGCTTGACCGAGTCCGGCAGGAACGGGAAGTGCAGTTGCGGGAAGGAAACCGCGAAATGGTGGGCGTACGCTACCGGGATACGGGAAAATCCTTTATGGTATTCGCTTCCGCTACTGACACCTACGGATTCAGCAAACAGCAGAATCTGGCAATGCTGCTGGCGACCGGCTGGCTGGTAGCTACCGGGCTGGTGTTTGGGGCCGGACGTTTATTTGCCGGTAAGTTTCTAGAGCCCGTTAATCGCATTATCCGGCAGGTAGATAATATTACGGCCTCCCGGCTCGACCTCAGAGTAGATGAAGGCAATGGCAGGGATGAGATCGCTCGGCTGGCCTACCGGTTTAACCAGATGCTGGACCGGCTGGAAGAATCTTTTCATTTGCAACAGGCTTTTGTATCCAATGCTTCCCATGAGTTGCGCACCCCGCTTACCGCCATTACTGGGCAGCTCGAAGTAGCGCTGCTTACTGAAAACAGCGTAGATGAGCTTGAGAGTACGCTGCGTTCAGTGCTAGAAGATGTGCGCCAACTCAACCGGCTCTCCAATGGCCTGCTAAGTCTGGCCCGGCTCAGCCGCGAAGAAGCCAGAATTGATTTCGTTCCCCTACGCATTGACGAACTGCTGGTACACACGCAGAATGAACTTCAGAAAATGCATCCCTCCTTTTTAGTATGGGTAGAGATGAACGACTTCCCGGAAAGCGAAGCAGACTTGTACCTGCGGGGCAGCCAGTCACTGCTGCGGACGGCCTTGTTCAACTTGCTGGAAAATGGCTGTAAATTCTCCCCCAACCACACCGTACAGGTACGGATGAAGTTTCCGTCCGACTACTTGATGCTGGAATTTAATAACCAGGGTGACCCAATTCCGGCTGACGAACTCCCTTTTATTTTCAAGCCTTTTTTCCGAGCCAGCCACTCCCGGCACATTCCCGGACACGGCATTGGCCTCTCACTTACTGAACGAATTATCCATTTACACATGGGCAGTCTGCTGGTGCAGTCTACGCAAGTGGCTGGTACTACCTTCACTGTGATTCTGCCCCGCTAGCCATAACACTGCGCCTTTTGTAGTTTTCTTTAAATGGAGATCCTCTATCAGACCAGTGAGATGTCGGGTTTATGTTTAAAATGGTTACAAAAGAAGCCCTCAGGGAGTGGGCACTAAATTGGTCTCCTAAATATTTCTTTACCACATCGTTCACCGTCTGATCGGTCGGGCGTTGCCCGGTAAGGGTACTGCCCCGGCGAATCCGCACGAACAGCGGGCCTGTGGACCTTCCTAACTCCGTCAGCCAACCTTGAAGGGTTCGGAGCGGGCAAAGACTGGCATCTGGGCTGTAGTAGATGGTTTTCTCTTCAGCTGGTTTAGCCCCCTGAATAGTTGGACAAAGTTGTCAAAACAATTTAGTCCATTACAATCAGAAAGTCATGAGCAAAATCAGAAGAAAATTCAGCCCCGAAGACCGCTATTCCATTGTTCAGGAATCGCTTCGGGAAGGCCAGGGTGGCCCCGCCACATTGAAACGTGCCGCAAGTACAACCTCTCACCTTCCTTGCTAAGAAAATGGCGGGAGAAGTACCTGAACAATGGCAAAGACGGCTTGAAGGACAATTATCCTCGCATTGACCCCCAGCTTCGAGCCCTGGAAGAAGAAAATGAGCGCTTGAAAAGAATTGTTGCCCGTCAAGCCCTGGAGTTGGAAGTGAAGAACGAGCTGCTAAAAAAAACGCCTATTCAACCCCGCAAAAGCTAGCTATTGTGAAACAATTTGAAGGTCAACTGCCCCGGAAGCAGCTTTGCCAGTGGCTAGCCTTGCCCAGAAGCGTCTCTTATTACCAGCCGCAAACAGGCAAGCCAGGCGCTCGACCTAGCCAAAACACCCTGAGGTTGGACGGCACTAACGTCCCTAATGAGCAGGTAATGGAACGGATCCGGCAACTGCTCCAAGGAGAATTCAATGCCTTTGGCTACGAATACACCACCGCCCGGCGGCCCGGTCAGGAGTTGAAAAAAGAGTATGTCATCAACAAGAAAAAGGTTTACCGATTGATGAATGAGCAGCACTTAAGTACTAGGACAAAAAGAAATATAAAGTAAGCAAAAATGATTATCTTCCTGAATGCGCAAGAAGTTTATTCATTTAGAGGAGCACGAACTTGAGACTCTGGAGCAAGGCCGCAAGCATCATCCCA
>Ga0209902_100203_pt1 | contig 96676 bp, 86 predicted proteins | sample FECB27metaG_FD_188304 | JGI IMG/M metagenome (GOLD analysis project Ga0209902, IMG submission 188304) | Cyanobacterial communities from the Joint Genome Institute, California, USA - FECB-27 (SPAdes) (version 2) | ecosystem: Environmental > Aquatic > Thermal springs > Hot (42-90C) > Microbial mats... | reverse complement strand
GCTGGGTCCTCTGGCGGCGGTCGAAGCACGTCGAGCCTAGTCACGGGACCGCCTCGCGGACATGTTGCATGTCTCAGCCGCATCATTCTTCGATCCATCCGCATCCCTGCGACGACGATTTGCGCAAGCAGCGCATGGCTGCAACGCCTTCGACATCACGTGCTCGAACACCATACCGCGGCCCGCGAATGCCTTCGGCATGGGCATCATGTTGCATGACGCGAGGACCGACCGAGTTCGCTCTCCCTCGGTGTCCGTCCTCGTCCCTTCGTGCTGAGTGGCTGCGCCACAGACGCACGGTCATGCCACCCCATCACCAGCAATCAAGCAGCGATGGCGGCAGTAGCTTGACATTGCCGCGACGAAGATTGCCTCCGAGCTTGCCTGAGCTCGCCCCTCATTCGACGCCTTCTTAGCCGCCCTAGGCACCGACACCCAGTGAGCGGCCGTTCGGTCCACCCCTGCCGGCCGTGACCTGTTTCAACGGCCGTCCTGATCCTGCCGTGTCATGCGCTTTGTACCACCGGAGCGGCCGCACCAAGAGCAGACGCAGCCACTGCACCAGAGCCTCGCATGCCCCAGTGCCATCGAACTTCGCATCGTCGACAATCGACCCATGAGCAACTCGAGTGCAGCCTTTGTCCTCAATCCAGAACGGACCCGGGACATCGCGCACCTTCTGCTGGATGCCGAGGGTCGGCTTCTGATTCGCGAAGGCCGCGAACTCTCCCAAACCACGGCGGAAGAGCGCCTGTTGTTTGGGGTGCGGCACGGCATCTACAGCTTGCCCACGGTGGAACTTTTGGAATTTCTTCAGGCACGCATTGCAGGCCGCAGCGCGATAGAGATCGGCGCAGGCCATGGGGTGCTGGCTCAGGCACTCTCCATTCCGGCCACCGACAACCGTCAGCAGGAAGATCCTGCGATCCGCGCGTATTACGAATCCATCGGGCAACCGACGATTCGCTACGGCGACCACGTCGAGAAGCTCGATGCTGAGCATGCGCTAGCCAAGTACCGACCGCAGGTGGTCATCGCCTGCTGGGTCACGCACCGCTTCGACGAGGCCGAGCCTCAGCGAGGCGGCAGCATCACGGGTGTAGACGAAGCTGCCATCCTCGAGAACTGCGAAGAGTACATATTCATCGGGAACGAGAAGGTCCATCAACACAAGCCGATCTTGTCACTTCCGCACGAAAGGCTGACGCCACGCTGGCTTTACTCTCGCGCCCTCAACGGAAGCCCGGAGTTCATCGCGATCTGGCGCAAAGCGCCGGCGTCAATCGCGACAAGGCACTAGAGCCATAGAACCGCAACGGTTCTCAGCTGACCGCGGCAGACGCCTTGGACAGACACCACTGCCCAGCCAGCCGAACAGAACCAGAAAGCGCACCCGCCCCAAAGTCGGGCAAATGTCAAAGCTGAAACCTCCAGCGGATCGACCAGGCAGCATCGCCCGTCACCCGTTACCCGTCACCCAGACATGTCGTTGACCCGTCCGCAAAGTCCTTGTCCGGCGACGGCGAATCGCTAGAGTTCAGGCGGACCTATTGAACGCCGTCGCCGCGCAATGACCTCCAACTGTCGCTCCAGCGTTATCCGTACCCGCGTGCCACAGGAAACACGGGCCAAGTTTTCCGCCCTTGCAGCGTTTCATGGCCTCTGCGAGGCTCACTTGCTCGCGCGCATGGTCAATGAAGTTCTCAAGGATTCAAGCCCTGTCGGACGGGACGGCCTCGAGAAAGAGGAAACGTCGACACCCGACGTGGAGGACTCCACACTGCCTCGCGTCGCACTACGCCTTCGACCGGGTGACCGCGCCTTGGCAACACTGCGTGCCGATGCTTGTGGCATGAAGCTCAGCAGCTATCTGGTCCTGCTGGTGCGCAACCATGTGCGACGCTCGGCAGTCCCACCCCCTTGCGAACTGACGCAGCTCAAGATTCTCTGCGCGCACCTGGCCGCGCTACGACGACAACTCGAGGCGTTCGGCACGCCGAACTCTTCCATCGATGTGGCCGCGGAGCTAGGCGGCGTGCTTGCAGAGGTACGAAATCAGGTGGAAGCAGCACGCGAGGAAGTGTCGGCCATTGTGCGCAGAAACCTCGTCTGCTGGGAAACCGGCGCGCAGGCCTGAGATGCCCGCGAGGAACGCGCAAGGCAATCGGCAGGGTGCCACACCGGTCGGCGCGACACCCGATATGTCGCTGGACATCGTGAGCTATGGCCGCAAGGGGCCAGGCGGCGTCTTGCGCTTCAGTTCCGACGAGATCGCACAGATCCGCCGCACGGTCGATCGTGCGCCAGAGGTGATGGTGAAAGTCACCGGTGGCGGACGCGACGCCTCCAGCGTTCAGGTCCATCTGGACTACATCGGCCGGCAGGGAAAGCTCCCCATCGAAGACGACGAAGGACGCACCCATCACGGAAGAAGCGCCGCTCGTGAACTCGCATGCGACTGGCAGTTGGAGCTTTGCAAAGGTCAGTACAAGGCCAAGCCGGTCAAAGGTCAAACAGACAGCCGCCCCAAGGTCGCCCACAACATCGTGTTGTCGATGCCGCAAGGGACACAGCCGGAAAAGCTGCTGAGAACAGTGCGCGCATTTGCGCGCAAGAACTTCGGCCAGCGCCACCGATACGCCATGACCTTGCATGTCGACCAGGCGCATCCGCATGTGCATCTGGTCGTCAAAAGCGAGCAAGAGTACGAGCCAACCAAGCGGCTGTGCATCTACAAAGCCACGCTCAGACAGTGGCGCGAGCAGTTCGCTTCGCTCCTGCGCGATGAAGGCATCACGGCCAATGCGACGGCCAGGCAGGTACGAGGACAGATGCGTACCCCCTACAGCACCGCGGTCCATCACCGTCTGCAGGCACTCCAAGCTGCCGCTCGGTTGCCGCCTGGGGAAAAAGATCTGCATCGGGCACCAAAGACCTCCACCCTCATGCAAGCCAAAATTGAAAAGGTGCTTCGTCTCCTCGGTAGCCAGGAGCACGTCATCGACCACGGCCTCGAGGCGATGCAGCGCACGCGATATGGAGTCCTCCATGATTGGCGCGCCACAGCTCAGCAGCTGCGACGACAGGGAGAGTCCGAACTGGCAGCGCAGGTCGATCGCTTTGTCGAGAGCATGCCGGCAGTGCAGACCGACGCGAGATGGCTCGCAGAGCGTTGGAAGGCGCAGGCCAAGGGCCGATCGGACATGGCGCCCGTCGCCCCGGACAAGGGACCGCGGACACGATGAAGAACCGGAGGCCAACGGCCTTCCCAGCAAGCATCAGTCCATGCGACGCTCAGCGCCAGATCCCCCTTCACCCGCCTCAGGAAGCGACACCCGCCACTCCAGAAACACATCGTTGGTGCCACGCCCAGTAACGACGTCAAAATGTGGGACATCGCGGGCCGCAGTGCTCTTCCACGCTGCGAGGGCAAGGACCACACTGACTCGACCGCGATCGCCCCTGAAGGCCGGCTCTTTGACGCCTCCTTCGGGTCGGACACCTTCATCGGGATGACAGTGCATCCCGACGCCTGCTGTTGCAGCGGGATGCGAAGTCAAGGCTAGTGGACTGCGCCCCGAACTCGGCCGGGCGAGCGAAGCAAGAACTCCTTGAGGTTGGCGGCGTTCGTCTTCTCGAAGAGACGGGACTTGTAGGTCAGCACAGTGGTGGGCGACAGGTTCAGCGCGCGGGCGATCTCTTTGGCGGTGTGGCCGCGCCAAAGAAGTTCGGCGACCTGCCGTTCACGCACAGAGAGTGACTCCATGTCGATGGTCGCCACGGGAATCGACTGCGGCGGTTGCGTGGCGAACTCGTCGTGGCGCTGTGCCAAGGCAATCAACGAAGGGCCGCAGTAGCGCAGCAACGCCGTGGTTCTGCTCGAGACCGCGCGCGAGAAGTACAGGTTGATGTAGCAAGTCCGCTCGCCCCAGGTGCCGAACAACGAGATCTTGCTTGCGAAGCCGGGCTTCTCGAACAACTGCTGACGGTATTCGCGATCTCGAATGCTCTCGGGCGAGACCGATACCAGTTGCACATCCGAGACAGGATCGCGTATGGACTCGCACACGCGCTGGTAGTTGGGATCGCGCTGATAGAGCCGATTTACATAGACGTCCGTGGTCCATTCGATCATCGACTGATCGAGCAGGCTCGCGCAACGCGCATAGCCGATGCGGCCCGTGCGGTCGTAGCGCAGGTGGGACATGTGGTCCACACCCACCACCTCGTGGAGCCCACGCAGCAATGTCGCGTGAAACATCGGCCGACCCAGGTCAAGGATGGCCTGGGGTGCCCAGACATCCTGCATCGGGGCCACCGTGGCCAGTTCGTTCGTCTCCATCTTCTTGATTCTCCTGCCGCGGCGTCGGTTCTCGCCCCTTGCACACGCTGATGTCCTCACTTGAAAGGACAGACCCGAGGAAGGCGAACTCCTAAATTCGTGCCGGTCACATCGAGCGGCACGAACCGCAGTCCTTGAATGTTAGAACTTCCCGTCTATTCCTACAAACGCCCCGGCGAGCTCGACCGCCCACAAGACACGCCGCACCCCGTCATCGTCGTCGGCGGCGGGCTCAGCGGCCTCAGTGCGGCGCTCGACTTGGTGCGCCGCGGCATCCGCGTCGTGGTCCTGGACGATGACAACACCGTGGGTGTGCGCGGGTTGGCCTCGCGCGGCATGGTCTGGGCCCAGCGTACGCTGGACATCTTCGAGCGCCTGGGCATCGCGCACGAAGTCGTCGCCAAGGGCGTGCGCTGGAACCTCGGCCGGGTCCTGTGCCGCGATGCCGCCGTCACCTCGTTCAGCCTGCAGGCGCAACCAGACATGCGTCACAACGGATTTGCGAATCTGCAGCAGTACTACGTCGAGAAATTTCTCGTCGAAGCCCTTCAACGCGAACCGCTGGCCGAGTTGCGCTGGTTGAACGAGGTCGTCGCCGTGCGTTCGGCCGAGGACCACGTCGAGCTCGACGTGACGACGCCCGAGGGTGCCTACACCACCTGCGCCCGATGGGTTCTCGCCTGCGATGGCGCCAACAGCCGAGTGCGCACAGCCCTGGGGATCGTGCCCCGGCTTCACGACCGAACGGAAGACCGTTGGATCATCATCGATGTCATCCTGCGCTCGGGTGAATGGCCCGAGGAGCGCTGGACCTGGCTGGATGCGAGCGCCAACGATGGACGCGCGGTCTGGCGGCACAAGATGGCGGACGATACTTGGCGCCTCGACTTCCAATTGGCGCCGAACGAAGACCCTGCCGTCGTGACAACGGAGTCAGCGATGCGCGAGCGGGTGGCCAAGCTCGTGGGCCCAGACGTTGCGTTCGACATCGCCTGGTCTGGCGCCTGGGGCTATCGGCACGAGTGCCTGGATGATCTGCGCAGGGGACGGGTTCTCTTTGTGGGCGACGCCGCCCACCTGGTTGCGCCTTTCGGTGCACGTGGCGGCAATGGCGGCATCCAGGATGCCGACAACCTCGGCTGGAAACTGGCGCTGCACCTGCAAGGGCTCGCTGGAGAGGCCGTGCTGGACAGCTACGGCCATGAGCGCAAGCACGCGGCGCTGGAGAACATTCGCCAGGCACGCCGGTCTTCACGCTTCGTCTACCCGGGGGCACACAGCTCGGCCGCGCTGTGGCGCGACGCCATCATCGCGCTGGCGCCGGACCACGATTGGGCCGCCCGCATGATCAACACCGGGCGCCTTTGCACGCCCGCCATCTACCCAGCGTCGGCGCTTGCAGCCGGCACGCATGCACAAACCGGCGTGGCGCTTCCGAATGTGGTGCTCTCCAGCGAGGGCCCCGGCGCGTCGCCGCCGCGCACGACGCTGCATCAGATCCTCGGCCCCTGGTTCACCGCATTGGTGCTCTCCGACGACCTGCCCTCGCAGCGCGCAGCGCATCCGCTGTTGCACTGGGTCGCCGTCGGACGGTACTGCGACGCGGCAGGCCGCGCGGCGCTGGCCCGTCAGCTGAGCCGGCCCGCCGACGCAGGCGCGGTCTGGCTCATTCGACCCGATCAGCACGTCATGGCAGTGCTGTCGATCGACGAGGTCAATGCCATGGAAAAACTTTCTGCTCTGCTGCAGGCAGCGCTGGATGCAACCCCCATCGTCTGTGAGGAGGCTTGAGACGTGGCCGCAACGCAACAACAACTGGACGACGTTCTGGAACACCTGGTCGCATTGACCGACCTGCCCGACGTCACCGCGCAACGCGATCGCCTCGCATGCCTGGTGCTGCTGCTGGCGGAGTCTCTCGATGACCCGCAAGCCGTGCATGCGGCCATCGAGGAGGTCCTGCGTCATGACAAGCAAGGCTTTGCACTCGCCATCCCCTGACCCATTTCGAGGACCCGCCATGACACCCGCCATCCAAGCCCGCGGCCTGCATCACTTCGCCTGGCGCTGCCGAGACGCCGAAGAAACCCGGCATTTCTATGAAGACATCCTCGGCCTGCCACTGGTGCATGTCGTCAAGGAAGAAATCGTACCGTCCACGGGAGAGCACTGCCCCTTCGTGCACTTGTTCTTCGAATTCGCGGACCACTCCCACATCGCCTTCTTCGACCTGGGAGACAACGCCGTCACGCAGCAGGACCCGCACACACCGGGCTGGGTCAATCACTTCGCGATGGAGTTGGCCAGCGAGACGGAGGTGGCACAGATGCGCGAGAGGCTGCTGGCGCACGGCGTGGAGGTGGTGGGCGTCACCGACCACCACTTCATACGGTCCATTTACTTCTTCGATCCCAACGGTCTGCGTCTGGAGCTGACCGTGCGCCTGGATGCGGCGCCCATTGCCGACTATGTCGAGCAGAAGCGCCGCATTGCACACGAAGAACTCGCTGCCTGGACCCGCGACAAGGCCCGAGGCCTGCGGCCTGGCCAAAGTGGCACCAGCAGCCGGGCGCGGCACGACAACCCCATTTCACATTGACGACGAATTCCAACCAAGCACCATGAGCAACAAAGCCTTCGCCTCGCACGCCGACCTCGCCGAGAAAACGATCTCCTTCGAGCGCCTGTCCGACAACGCCTATGCCTACACCGCCGAGGGGGATCCGAACTCGGGCGTGATCATTGGCGACGACAGTGTCATGGTGATCGACGCCACCGCCACGCCCGCCATGGCGCAAGGCCTGATCCGGGCCATCCGCAGCGTCACCGACAAGCCAATTCGTCATGTGGTGCTCACCCACTACCACGCGGTGCGCGTGCTGGGCGCCTCGGCCTACGCTGCGCACGGCGCCGTGAACGTCTTCGCCAGCCGCGGCACCCTCGATTTGATCGCCGAACGCGGCCAGGCCGACATGGACTCCGAGATCGGGCGCTTTCCACGTCTTTTCCAGTCGGCCGAAGACATCCCGGGGCTGACCTGGCCGACGATCGTCTTCGAGCGCGAGTTGACGCTGCACCTGGGCAGTCTCGAAGTGAAGCTGATGCACCTGGGCGCCGGGCATACGAAAGGCGATGCGGTGGCCTGGATCCCTTCGCAAGGCATCTGCTTTTCAGGCGATCTGGTCGAGTACAACGCCGGCGTCTACACGGGCGATGCCCATCTCGCGCAGTGGCCTGCCACCCTGGACGCTCTGGAAGCGCTGCAACCCCGCCAGCTGGTGCCGGGCCGCGGCCCCGCATTGAAGACGCCCGAGGACAGCCGCGCCGGCATCGAGTACACGCGCCGCTGGGTGCAAACACTCTATGGCTGCGCCCAGCAGGGCGTGCGCGAGGGGAAATCGCTGCGCGAGGTCTATGCCGCGACGCGCCAGGCGATGGACCCGGAATTCGGCCATGTCTTCATCTATGAGCATTGCATTCCCTTCGACGTGTCACGCGCCTACGACGAGGCCAGCGGTATCGAGGTGCCGCGCGTATGGACCGCGCAACGTGATCGGGAAATGTGGAGCGCCCTCAACGACTGAACGAAGACGCCCATCATGAAACTTGCCACCCTCAAGAACGGTACGCGCGACGGACAGTTGGTCATCGTGAGCCGCGACCTACAACGCATGACGGCACCTCTCGCATCGGTGACCACCGTGCAGCAAGCGCTGGACCGCTGGCCCGAAGTTCAGCTCGACCTCCAGGCGCGTTACGAAGCACTCAACGCGCGCATGGACGCGGGAGAGGCCTTCGACGCATCCCGCTGCGCCGCTCCGCTGCCACGCGCCTATCAGTGGCTGGACGCCTCCGCCTACCTCAACCATGTCGAGATGACGCGCCGCGCGCGCGGCGGCGAAATGCCGCCGTCCTTCCTCACCGATCCCGTGATGTACCAGGGTGCCTCGGACGACTTCATCGGCCCGCGCGATGACATCGTGGCGGCGAGCGAGGAACTGGGGGTCGACCTCGAAGCGGAGGTGATCGTGGTGACCGGTGACGTTCCGCTGGGCGTCAACGCACAAGACGCCTTGGGACATATCCGGCTGCTTGGCTTGGTCAACGACGTCACGCTGCGCTCGCTGGTGGTGCCCGAACTGGCCAAGGGCTTCGGCTTCGTCCAGTCCAAGCCGGCCTCCGCGCTGTCTCCGGTGCTTGTCACGCCAGACGAGCTGGGCAACCATTGGCGCGGCGGCAAGCTGCACCGGGTGATGGAAGTTTGGCTCAACGACAGGCAGCTCGGGCGTCCGCAGGCCGGCGAGGAGATGCAGTTCCATTTCGGCGAACTGATCGCCCATGCAGCGCGCACGCGACGACTGATCGCCGGAACCGTCCTGGGCAGCGGCACCGTCTCCAACCGCAGCGACGAGGCGGGTGTGTGCTGTCTGGTCGAGGCACGCGTACGCGAACAACTGCGAGAAGGCCGGATGCACACACCGTTCCTCAAGCATGGGGAGCGTATCCGCATTGAGATGCGCGATGACGGGGGCGCCAGCATCTTCGGCGCGATCGATCAGGTCGTGCGTATCGAAGGGGCATCGCCGTGAGTTCCGCGTCCACCGTGCGCCTGCACAGCTACTGGCGCAGCTCAGCCGCCTATCGCGTGCGGATCGCGCTGGGGCTCAAAGGCATCGCCTTTGAATCCGTCTGCTGGCACATGGCGAATGGCGAGCACCTGCAGCAGCGCTACCGCGATCTTGCGTCCTTCGGCCTGGTGCCCATGCTAGAGATCGATGGGCTGCGGCTACAGCAGTCGCTCGCCATCATCGAGTACCTGGAGGAGCGCAATCCTGACCCCCCGCTTCTTCCAAGCGAGCGGTCTCAACGCGCGCGGGCACGGGCATTGGCCCAGCTCGTGGCTTGCGAAATCCATCCCCTCAACAACCTGCGCGTCCTTAAGCGACTGCGCGGTTCGCTGCGCGCGGACGATGCGCAAGTTGCCGACTGGTACCGGCATTGGTGTCATGAAGGCTTTCAAGCCCTCGAGTCCGCGCTGGAGCCTTTCGAGGCCGGCCCGTTCGCGCTGGGCGCGCAACCCTCGATCGTCGAGTGCTGCTTGATACCGCAGATCTACAACGCGAGGCGCTACGAGGTGCCGATGGCGGCCTACCCGCGCATCCTGGCCATCGCTGCAGCCTGCGACGGCCTCGCGGCCTTCGATGCGGCGCGACCCGAGCGCCAGCCCGATGCGCCGACGTCGTCGCCGTCCTGACGCGATCTTCCATAACGACAACCGGACGTCGCCCTGAAGGACGTTCACCTTCCTTCGGAGACAACCGTGCCCCCTACCGCCTCTATCCCGATCTCACAGGCGCTGCCTGCGACGCGCGAGGACAAGAAAGTCCTGACCGCCACCCTCGTCGGCACCGCCATCGAGTGGTACGACTATTTCATCTACGCCCAGGCAGCGGGCCTGGTGCTCGGGCCGTTGTTTTTCTCACCGTTCGCACAGAACAACCCGGGTCTGTCGCTGTTGCTGGCTTTCGCCACCATCGGCGTGGCATTCCTGTTCCGGCCGCTGGGCGCCATCATCTGTGGCCACCTGGGCGACCGCTTTGGACGCAAGGCCGTGCTGGCCGCGACGCTGATTCTCATGGGTGCGGCAACCACCCTGATCGGGGTGCTCCCCGGATACGCCCAGATCGGGGTCTGGGCACCCGTTCTGCTGATCCTGCTGCGCATCCTGCAGGGCTTCTCGGCCGGCGGGGAATGGGGCGGTGCCGCGTTGATGTCGGTGGAACACGCGCCGGCCGACAAGCGTTCGTTCTTCGGCGCCTTCCCACAGATCGGGGTGCCGATCGGCATGATCGTCGCCACGGGTGTGCTCTGGGCCGTCACCTCGGTCCTCGGCAAGGAACGATTTCTCGAATGGGGGTGGCGCCTTCCCTTCCTCTTCTCGATCGCGCTCGTGGTGGTCGGCGCACTGATCCGCCGCTCGGTGGAGGAGTCGCCCGTCTTCTTGCGCATGCACGAGCGGCGCCGCGAATCCGCTGCGCCGCTGGGGCAGCTCTTTCGCCATCATCGCAAGCAGGTGCTGCAGACGGCGTTGATCTTCGTGGGCAACAATGCCGCGGGCTACCTGCTCGTCGCCTTCTTTCTGAGCTACGGCCAGCGCGTGCTTCAGTTGCCGTCACAGCAGCTGTTGGCCGCCTGCACGGTGGCAGCAGTGGGATGGTTGGTCTCGACGTTGATCGGCGGCGTGCTCGGTGACCGGATCGGGCGCGTGCGAACCTTCCAGATCGGCTACGTGATGCTCGCGGTGTGGGCGATCCCCATGTGGTTCCTGATCGACACAGCGCAGATCGGCCTTTTCCTGGTGGCGTTGTTGGTCCTGTCCGTCCCCCTTGGACTGACCTATGGACCACAGGCTGCGCTCTACGCGGAGATGTTCCCGGCCAAGGTCCGTTATTCGGGCGTGTCCGTAGGCTACGCGCTGGGCTCCATCCTGGGCGGCGCATTCGCGGCCACGATCGCTCAGTGGATCATCTCCACATGGAGCCAGTCGTGGCTGGTCGGCGTCTACATCACTTTGATGGCCGCCGTGTCCTTCGTCGCGGTGTCGAGCGTCCACGATCGCCCTGGCCTCGACCTCGACGATCAAGGCTGACCACGTCTGGCGCGAGATCGCGTCGCCGCTCTTAACGATTCCTCACCATGACCACCACGATCCAGCAGGCCGACCTGATCGAATCGATCAGCGCCGCGCTGCAGTACATCAGCTACTACCACCCCGCCGACTACATCGCCCACCTGGCTAAGGCCTACGAGCGCGAGCGCAGTCCCGCCGCCAAGGACGCGATGGCGCAGATCCTCACCAACAGCAAGATGAGCGCGACCGGCCAGCGCCCGATCTGCCAGGACACCGGCATCGTCAACGTGTTCCTCAAGGTGGGCATGGACGTGCGCTGGGGCGGCTTCACCGGCAGCCTCGACGACGCCATCAACGAAGGCGTGCGCCGCGGCTACAACCACCCCGACAACACGCTGCGCGCCTCGGTCGTGGCCGACGCACAGTTCGATCGTCGCAACACCCGCGACAACACGCCCGCGGTGATCTCAATGGAGATCGTGCCGGGAAGCACGGTCGAAGTCATCGTGGCCGCCAAGGGCGGCGGCAGCGAGAACAAGAGCAAATTCGCCATCCTCAATCCCGCGGACAGCGTGGTGGACTGGGTGCTGAAGACCGTGCAGACCATGGGCGCCGGCTGGTGCCCGCCGGGCATGCTGGGCATCGGCATCGGCGGCACCGCCGAGAAAGCGATGCTCATAGCCAAGCAAAGCCTGATGGATCCCTTGGATATGCATCAGCTCCAAGCCAAGGCCGAACACGCCACGCCGGGCGCGGGCGCGCTGACACCGCTCGAGGCATTGCGGATCGAGATCCACGACAGGGTCAATGCATTGGGCATCGGCGCGCAGGGCCTGGGCGGCTTGACCTGCGTCCTGGACGTGAAGATCAGGAGCTACGCCACCCACGCGGCCAGCAAGCCGGTGGCGATGATCCCGAACTGCGCCGCCACGCGCCATGCGCACTTCGTGATGGACGGCAGCGGCCCGGTCTACCTCGAGGCGCCCTCGCTCGACCTGTGGCCCAAGATCGACTGGGCACCCGACGAGAAGAAGAGCAAGCGCGTCGACCTCGACAAGCTCACGCCCGCCGAAGTCGCGAGCTGGAAGCCCGGCGACACGCTGCTGCTCAACGGCAAGATGCTCACCGGCCGCGACGCCGCGCACAAGCGCATCCAGGACATGCTGGCCAAGGGCGAGAAGCTGCCGGTGGACTTCACCAACCGCGTCATCTACTACGTGGGCCCGGTCGATCCGGTGAAGGGCGAGGCCGTGGGCCCGGCCGGCCCGACCACCGCCACGCGCATGGACGGCTTCACCGAGATGATGCTGGCCCAGACCGGCCTGATCGCGATGATCGGCAAGGCCGAGCGCGGCCCGGTCGCGATCGAGGCGATCAAGAAGCACAAGAGCGCCTACCTGATGGCCGTGGGCGGCGCCGCCTACCTGGTGAGCAAGGCGATCAAGACCGCCAAGGTGGTGGGCTTCGAGGACCTGGGCATGGAAGCCATCTACGAATTCGACGTGGTCGACATGCCGGTGACGGTGGCGGTCGATGCCGGCGGCACCAGCGCGCACATCACCGGCCCGGCCGAGTGGCAGAAGCGCATCGCCAGCGGCGAATTCAAGACCATCACGCTGGAACCCGCTTGAGCCTCGCCGCGCGTCCGCAGCCGTCCGCTTCCACTCCGCCCGTCGGCGTGTTCGACAGCGGCGTAGACGGGCTGAGCGCGCGCTCGGGGCATGTCACAAAGTCATTGGCGGGAAACGTCGTGACGGTGCGGCATGATCAGGTGCTCGATACCGCACGGCGCAAGGCATTTCCAGATCAAAGCATGTTGGGCCTCAACCCGGCGCAACCATCATCGAGTCTGTTTCACCACAGGTTGAGGTCTTCGTAGTGCTCCAGATCCTCCCAGATGGTCGGTGTGAGTTTTCCTAACAGCCGATGTGACATATCGTCGATGGTGTCTGCGAAGGCGGCGCTCTAGCATCGCACCATGACGATGCCTACCTCTGTCTCGCAGCCGACTGAGGCGAAAAAGGCATCCAGCAGTCGCACCCGCGTGTTGTGGGCGACTTGTGCTGCACATGCACTGCACGACGGCTACGGCGACATGATTTACGCGCTGCTGCCGATCTGGCAGGCGGAGTTCCAACTCGGCTATGCCTCGCTGGCGTTGGTGCGGGGCGTCTACACCGGCACTATGGCTGTGCTCCAGCTCTCCGCAGGTCGTCTGGCGAGCTGGATCGGAGGCCGTGCCACGCTGGCGCTCGGGACGCTGCTCGCCGCACTGGGCTATGCAGCGGCGGGCCTGTCCGGTGGCCTGCTTGGCTTGTGCGTCGCACTGGCCTTGTCGGGCAGCGGTTCAAGTACCCAGCATCCATTGGCTTCTGGTGCCGTGTCACGCGCCTATGGGCGCAACGCCCGCGGCCCCCTCGGTATCTACAACTTTGCCGGAGATCTGGGCAAGGCGGCCCTGCCTGCCGCGATCTCGCTGCTGGCAACCATGATGCCGTGGCGTCATGCACTGTGGGCCATGTCCATGATCGGTGGATTGGTTGCTGCAGGTCTGGCACTTTGGCTCCCGTCAACACCTCGCGACCCGGCGATCGAAGACGTTGACGGCGCCGATGAAAAGAATCCGTCAGCCACCGGCTTCCGGCTCCTTCTGGCGATCGGTGTGCTGGACAGCGCTGTGCGCATGGGGCTGCTGACCTTCTTGCCGTTCCTGCTCAAAGGCAAGGGCATATCGACGTCGATGCTGGGCACAGCTCTGGCGATGGTCTTCATCGGCGGCGCCGCCGGGAAGTTCATTTGCGGCTGGCTCGGCCAGCGCATGGGCGTCATCGGCACCGTGCTCGCAACCGAATGCGGGACGGCGGTGTGCATCCTATCCGTGATGCTGTGTCCCCTGGTTCCCGCGCTGGCCTTGCTGCCGTTGCTGGGCGCACTCATGAACGGAACTTCGTCCGTACTGTACGGCACAGTACCCGACCTGGCACCCGGGGGAAATGACGAACGTGCCTTTGCGCTCTTCTACACAGGCACCATCGGCTCGAGCGCGATTTCGCCGGTGTTGTACGGCCTCCTGGGGGATCGGGTCGGCATCCAGTGGGCTACATGCGCGACGGCACTGACTGCCATCGCCGTGGTCCCATTGGCACTGGCGTTGCGCGCGCGTTTGACGCTCACCGAGCAAACGATCTGACGGCAGCCACTCGACGGCGAGCCGGACCATCCTGCCTTCTTCTTACTCTCTGGAACTTCACCCCATGGAAAATGCTTCTCAGGCACCCGTCATCTTGGTCACAGGCGGCAGCCGCGGCGTCGGTGCGGCCACAGCGCGTCTGGCAGCCGCGCAAGGCTATGACGTGGTGATCAGCTATCTGTCAGACGAATCGGCTGCCGATACCGTCATCGCGGACGTGCGAGCCGCGGGCCGGCAGGGGTTGGCGGTGCGAGCTGACAGCGCAGATCCCGCGCAAGTCGCTCGTCTGTTCGCGGAGCTCGACCGGACATTTGGACGCCTCGATGTGCTCGTGAACAACGCCGCCATCTTGCAAAGGCAGTGTCGCCTGGAAGATCTCGACTTCGAGCGGATGCACCGCATCTTTGCGGTCAACGCCATCGGCCCGATCCTTTGCGCACAACAAGCCATCAAGCGCATGTCCAGCCGCCACAACGCGCGAGGGGGATCGGTGATCAATGTCTCGTCGGCAGCCGCGCGACTTGGCAGCCCCAACGAATATGTCGACTACGCCGCATCGAAGGGCGCGCTCGAAACCTTCACGACCGGGTTCGCCAAGGAGGTCGCACGCGAGGGCATCCGCGTCAACTGCGTTCGCCCGGGACATATCTACACACAGATGCATGCCAGTGGCGGCGAGCCCGGCAGAGTGGATCGTGTCAAGGACTCGATCCCAATGGGCCGAGGCGGCCAGCCAGAAGAAGTGGCACGAGCGATCCTGTGGCTGGCCAGCGCCGAAGCCTCCTTTGTCACCGGCACCTTCCTCGATGTGACGGGCGGCAAGTAGGGTTGTTCAGCGCGGCGTGCCGCTTTCGAAGGCACGCAGCGCGAAGCGCAACGCTCCCGCCACCACGCTCGCGACGACACGCGGCTGCCCGGGAACTGCGTCATCCACCAGCAGAAAATCTGCCCGCTGCCCTGTCTCCAAGCGCCCGCGGTCCGTCAACCCCACCGCCGTGGCGGCATGGTGTGAGACCATGCTCCACGCCTCGGGGAACGAAAGCACCTCTCGGCGCGCGAGGTCGAATGCGGCGAGCAGGGGCGACGGATAGTAGTAGTCTGACGTCAGCACATCGCACAAGCCCTTGCGGACCATGTCCTCGGCTCGTGGCGCGCCCACGTGACTGCCACCGCGCAGCACATTCGGCGCGCCGAACACGATGAGGTCACCCGCCACCCTCGCTTCTCTCGCAGCATCCTCGCTCAGCGGAAACTCGGCCACATTGCAGCCCCAGAGGCTCAGACGTCGCCGCTGCGCCGCATCCGGATCGTCATGCGACGCGACGCTCAGCCCGGCTCGCCTGGCCTGTGCCACGAGCTGTGCCAACCCCGGCGCCTCGGGCACTGTCTGACTGGCCGCCTCAACGCGCTGAACAAAGGTCTGCACATCGCATTCCGCGCGCTCCGCGTACCGGGCGAGATGCACGGGATCGTCCAGCTTGGCCGCCAGCTGCGGCCAATGGTCATTGATGGACAGGAAGTGAACATGGCCAGCTTCGATCCATCGACTTGCGGCAGCCCACCCCTCCACGAATCTGGCTTCTAGTCGCAAGTGAAATCGGTGGTCGGCGCCCCATCGAACGCCGCGCTCCTGCAAGGCGTGAAGCATTTGCTCGGCAACGGCCAAGCCGCGCAGCCCGCCTTCCCACGAAATGGTCACGCCGTGATAGGCCGTCGTGATGCCATTGGCCAGCAGCTGGGCGTCCACATCCGTGAGTGCCGTCGCGTGCGGCACTCGAACTCCTGCCCGGGGCCTGAGTGCCCGCTCGAAGGCGTCGCCATGGATGTCAACGATGCCAGGCAGGACGAGCAGGTCGCCCGCATCCAGGAACGCATCGGACGACGCAGCCCTGTGCAGCAGCGTTTCGTCCACAGCGAAGGAGGCCGGCGCCAAGCCTTCGGGCGTGAGCACGCGCGCCCCTCGAATGCCAGCCAGGGGAGGATCGGTGTGGGACGCGCGCAGCATGCGGCGATGCTACCCGAGCTCCGCAAGCGAGGCGGGGCAGCACCAGACGCATCACGTCGTCGTGCGGGGAGTCAGTGACCAGGGATCATCCAGTGAAGATGGTTTTGTTGCAGCCACACCAATACGCCCAGCAAAAGGGTCAGGAAGATGCTGTGCTTGAACGTGCGCGCGACGATGGCCCCCTCTTTGCCATGCATCCCCGTGGTTGCAACACCGCACGCGATGCTCTGCGGGGAGATCATCTTGCCAAAGACGCCCCCGGTCGAGTTCGTGGCTGCCATCAGCGTGGGGCTGAGCCCCAGCTGGTTCGCCGCCACCACCTGCATGTTGCCGAACAGGGCATTGCCAGAGGTATCGCTGCCGGTAAGGAACACCGCGATCCACCCAAGGAAGGCAGACACGAAGGGGAACCATGGACCCACCGCCACGATGCCCAGGCCCAGGCTGTACGTCATCCCGGAGTAGTTCATGAGGTAAGCCAGACCGATGATCATGGCGACCGTGGCCACGGGCACCGCTGTTTGCCGCAAGGTGTCCTTCGCAGCGCCGAAGAAGTCCTTGACTGACAAGCGCATGACAACAGCCGAGACCAACGCAGCAACCAGCACCGCCGTACCGGTCGTCAGCGGCTGGAAGCTCCACACCGCCGGATACGCCTTCTGGTAGACAGTGATGTACACCGCCTTGTCGAGCCCGGGCCAGGGGATCGAGACTTCCCCGATTTTTCCGAGATTCGCGACGGTCCATCCCACGGCAATCACTGCAACGATCAGCCACGGATACCAGCTTTGCCGACCTGTCACGCTCGTTCGGGCAATGCTCGCCCGGTCGATGTTGACATGGTAGTGAGCATCGGGTGCCGGCTTCCAGTAGCGCAGGAAAGTCATCGTCACCACGATCGCCACGATCGCGGCCAGCACGTCACAGATCGCATAGCTCAAGAAGTTGGCGGCAAGGAATTGGGTAATCGCGAAGCTTCCCCCCGCCACGAGTGCAAGCGGCCAGACGGCGCGCAAGCCTTTCACGCCGCTGTAGATCGTCAGCACATAGAAGGGCAGCAGGAAAGCGAAAAAGGGGAGCTGGCGCCCTGCCATCTGGCCCAGCTCCGCGGCAGGCAGCCCGGTGACGGCAGCCAGAACCGTGATCGGCAGGCCCATGGCGCCGAACGCGACCGGAACCGTGTCGAAGATCAGCATGAATACCAGCGCATCGAGCACCGGAAAGCCGAGCGTGACGAGCAAAGCGGACGTGATGGCGATGGGCGTACCAGTCCCCGCCACGGCCTCCAAGAGCGAGCCGAAGAGGAAACCCACCACCAGGAGCACAACCCGTCGATCGTTGGGCACGTTGTCCAGCACCCAAACACGAAAGGCGTCGAGCCGTCCCGCTCGTATGGTCATGTTGAACAAAAAGATCGCCGCGACCACGACCCACATCACGGGCCACACCGCCAACACTGCGCCGAGGGCCACGGCGTTGAAGGCCATGCCGACTGGAAACTGCCAGCCGTAGACCGCAACCGCCAGACCTACGCCCAGGCCCGCAAGACCCGCCTGCCAGCCAGGTCGCCGTAGCACGCCGAGCATCAGCAGCACGGTCGTGATCGGAAGTGCCGCCACGATGAAGGTGGGCAGCAGTGCGCCGCCGATCGGCATCGTCAATTGATGAAACATCTTGTCTCCTGCACTCGCGCGCTCGCGCGAGCTTGCTTTTTGGTTTTTGTTCAGTGCGCCGCGCGCGTTTCGCGGTGCTGCGCGTAGATTTGCGAGAGCATGGAAAAGTAGTGCTCGAACGGCGGCGTCTTGACGCCGGGCACCTTGGCCGCGTCATCCCAGCGGCGCAGCCGCATGGCGTCGAGGGCGAAGGGGCGATGCTGGAAGGCATCTGCCTCCTCCTTCGTGTAGATACCGCCCTGCAGTTTCAGCGTGTGAATGGACAGCGGGCTTAGCTTCGCGCGGTATGTCGGATCGATCGCGCACAGACAGCGCTTGGCCTCGACGTGCAGACCGATGGGATCGACCACTGCGCTTGGGAGAACGGGGCGCAAGAACGGCAGCGCCACGTACTGATGCAGGTCGTCACCCGTTCCAAAAGGCGATCCGTCGTCCGAACTCGGCGCCCCTTCTTCATGGTGCTTGCTCAACCCGATCAGATGCCCCAGGTCGTGCAGGAATGCCGCGACGATCAGTTCCTGCTCGGCGCCTTCGGATTCGCCCAGATGGGCCGTCTGCAGTGCGTGCTCCAGTTGCGTGACTGCTTCCTTGCCGTATGCCCGTGAGCCGTACGCGTCGAATAACGCCCGAATATCTTCAAGCTCCAAAGCCATGCTCGCTCCTTGTTCTCAGGTGTATGAAACGAGCGATGCTATTTTTCGGAGCCGTCTGGTATCAATCGATTTAAGTTGAGACAGGCCTGTGAGTTTTTCTGAACTCGCCCCTGGACCCGACCTGGTTCCAGCTAGCTCGCAACCACTGGGCCCGTGTTGCCGACATCCACGAGCCAGGCACAGAAGGCCTCCACCGCGGCGTCACCCTTGGTTCGCTCCGGGCAGTACCAAAAGTAGCTCCTGGCCGGCAGCGCGTACTGCGGCATGACGTACTGCAGCCGCCCTTCGTTGATGTCATCGGCCACCAAGGCCGTCGGACCGATGGCAACGCCCACGGCGTTGACGGCGGCCTGGATGGACAGGTAAAGGTGCTCGAAGGTCAGTTCGCTGCGGCATTGGATCGTCTGGCTGCCCACGGCCGAAAACCAGTTGGACCAAAGCGCCGGCAGGCTGCTGGTGTGAAGCAGTACATGCTGCTTCAGGTCACTGGGCTGCTGGATCGGTGAACGCAGCAACAACTCCGGCGCCGCGACGGCGATCCGTTGCTCATCGAGGAATCGCCCCGAACGAAAGCCATGATGGCTTTCCGGGCCGCCGGTCAGGAACACTTCGAAGTCGTTGACGCGCGGCGGCATGGCGTCGGCCGCAATCGACAGCCGGATCTCGACATCGGGATACCTTCTCTGGAAATCCGGCAACCTGGGTATGAGCCAACGCATGGTGAACGTCGGCAGAGACTGCACGCGGATGATGCGGGTCGTCTGCGGCCGTCGGATCTGGTCAGCCACGGAGGCCAGGCTGTTCAGCATGGCATTGACCTCGGTGTGAAAGCGCATGCCATCTGCCGTGAGCTGCAGCCCACGCGGTAGCCGCAGGAACAAAGCAGTGCCCAGCCATTGTTCGAGCACCTGAATCTGCCGGCTGATCGCGCCATGCGTTACGCACAGCTCATCCCCGGCCTTCGTGAAGCTGAGGTGACGCGCGGCCGCGTCGAAGGCCTTGATGGAATTCAGCGGAGGAAGGGCTCGCATGGCATGCATCGGAACTGAGGAAGACGATCAAAAAGCATACATCCGTTGATCTGCATAAAAACTCACCTGGCGTGTGAGCAATGGTCGATTGATCCTGAGGCCCACCGAAACCCACAATCGCGGCCTCCTTCACTGCGCCTCTCGCCGGCCCGACGCCCTGCGTCGTGTCACCTCGATGATCCACTTGCTCAACCTTCTCGCTGCGATCGCTCTGCTCGTGTGGGGCACGGGGATCGTGCGCACCGGCGTCATTCAACTCTTTGGCGCCAACCTGCGCGATGTTCTCTCGCGCAGCCTGAAAAATCGCTTCCTGGCGATGTTCGCGGGCGTGACGGTGACAGGCATCGTCCAGTCGAGCACGGCCACCGCGGTACTCATTTCATCGTTCGTCGGCAGCGGCCTGGTCGGCCTGCCCGCCGGATTGGCCGTGATGCTCGGCGCGGAGGTGGGCACCAGCCTGATGGCGGTGGTCTTCTCCTTCGACCTGTCCTGGCTTTCACCGCTGCTCGTGCTCGCGGGGGTCGTGCTCGTCACCGGCTCAGACAAGCGACCGCGCGCCCGCGTGGGCCATGTGCTGATTGGCTTCGGGCTGATCACGCTCGGGCTGCAACTGATCGTCAGCGCGACCCAGCCCCTGCTCGCCTCTGCAACGTTCCGCAGCTTGGTGCTCGCGCTGCCCGACGATGTGCTTCTGGAGATCGTCGTCGGCGCCTTGTTGACGATGGCGACCTACTCAAGTCTCGCTTTTGTGCTCCTGACCGCGACATTGACGGCTTCGGGCGTTCTGCCGATGTCGATGGCAATGTGCCTCGTGTTGGGCGCAAACATCGGCAGCGGAATTCTGGCGCTACTCACCAGTTCGGGACCACGTGCGATCCGCATGCGGCTTCCGCTCGGCAGCCTGCTGTTCAAGCTGCTCGGATGCGCCCTGGCCGTGGTCATGCTCCCCCAGATCGAACATCTGCTGCAACAGAACTTCTCGAGCTTGCATACCCAGGTGATTGCCTTTCACCTGGGGTTCAACCTCACGCGGGCCGTGCTTCTGATCGGACTGACGGGACCGATGGCGAAGGTTGTCGAAACGCTGCTGCCCACCCCTGCCGCGCCGCTCGGCGAGATCCGCCCGCGACATCTCGATCCTGGCGCCTTGGCGACCCCTTCCCTCGCGATCAGCTGTGCGGCTCGCGAGGCCCTGCACCAAGCGGATCTGGTTGAAGCCATGCTCACCGGCATTCTCCCGGTGCTTCGCAACGCCGACCTCACGCTGGCCGAGCAGTTGCGCAAGATGGACGACCGCGTCGACGAACTCTGCTCGTCGATCAAGTTCTACCTCACACAGATCCCTCGCGATGCATTGCCTGAGAAAGAAGGACGCCGCTGGTCGAACATTGTCTCGTTCACCATCCACATGGAACAGGTCGGTGACCTCATCGAGCATGTGATCCAAGACATCGAGGACAAGCAGATCCGCAAGGCCAGCCGCTTCTCGGATGCCGGGATGGGAGAAATCGCGGATCTGCACTCGCGATTGATTGCCAACCTGAGGCTGGCGATGAGCGTTTTCCTGGACGGCCAGATGCACGATGCGAGAGCACTGCTTGAGGAGAAGGCCCGGTTCCGCGAGCTGGAACACGCTTATGCCGCCAACCATCTTGCACGTCTCCAGATGCAGACGAGCCAAAGCATCGAGACAAGCTCACTGCACCTCGATCTCATCAGCGATCTCAAGCGCATCAACTCCCTCATCTGCTCCATCGCGTACCCGATCCTGGAGACAGCCGGCGCCTTGACAAAGACACGGCTGCGTCATTCGAGCGCAGTGCCGGCCACCTCCGCACAGGAACCCGTCGCCTGACCGGCACGCCCAGCCCTCTTCAACATCGCACTCTATGACCGCCCCCAACTCATCGCCTGCCTGCGTCGCCGGGCAAAGCAGCAGCACTTTTCTCGACGGCCTGCTCGCGACCGCCCGTCAATGCGGCCGGCGGAAGATCGCCATGGTGTTTCCCTGCGACGCAGCCGCGCTCAAGACAGGCTATCGGCTGACCGATGAAGACATCGCTGATGTGAGCTTGTTCGGCCCGCGCGATCGTCTGCTCGAGCTCGGGGCGCGCGAAGGCATCGATCTGGAGCGATTTGAGTTGATCGACACCGGCGCCGACGCTGCGTCGGCTGCTCAGAAAGCGTGCAAGCATGCCGCCGCCGGAACCCTCGACATGTTGATGAAGGGCTCACTCCACACCGATGAACTGATGCGCGCGGTGATCGCGCGTATCGACGGGCTGCGCACGCAGCGGCGCATTTCTCATGCCTTCGTGCTGCAAGTGCCGGGCCGCTCATCACCGCTGATCATCTCCGACTGCGTCGTGAACGTGGCACCGACCTTGGGCGAGAAGGTGGAAATTCTTGAACATGCCATTCATTTGGCAAGAGCGCTCGGCGTTGTCCGGCCAAGAGCGGCTGTTGTCTCCTTCACCGAATCGGTCTTACCGGGTGCTCCGAGCACGCTCGATGCCGCAGCCATCGCGAAGATGGCGCAGCGTGGTCAGATCATCGATGCGGCTGTGGATGGTCCGCTTGCCTTCGACAACGCGGTGTCCATGGCATCTGCGAGCGCCAAGGGCATCGACTCATCCGTCGCCGGCAGAGCAGACATTCTTCTGATGCCAAACCTCGAAGCTGGCAACGCCCTCTACAAGTCGCTCGTTTACATGGCTGGTGCGTCTTGTGCCGGTGTCGTGCTGGGAACGAAAAAGCCTGTGGTCCTCACCAGCCGCACGGACAGTCTCGAGTCCAAGGTGTACTCGGCGGCGTTGGCAAGCGTGCTGCTGCGCGACGAATGCACGTCCTGATGGACTGGGCGCCCATGCTCGTGAAGCAACATCCCCTTTGACAGAAACGGTCAGGCCATGAAGCAAATCCTTGTGTACGGGGACAGCATGAGTTGGGGCATGGTCCCCGGCACCCGCGAACGTTACGCCTTCGATCAACGGTGGCCGGGTGTTCTGGAAGCCGCACTTCACAGCGCCGGTTTGCGGGAGATCCGAGTCGTCGAGAACTGCCTTCCCGGCCGGAAAACGATCTGGGACGATCCATTTCGCCCGGGGCGAAATGGCGCGGCAGGTCTCGGCGAGGTGATCGAGATGTGCTCCCCGCTGGAGTTGGTGATCATTCAGTTGGGAACCAACGACTTCCAGGCCCCCTTCGGCATCAAGGCCTGGGCAGCCGCCTCCGGCGTCGGAAAGCTGGTTGAAATCGTACGCCATGCCCCGTTGGAACCCGGCATGCCGCAGCCTCGCATCCTGGTCGTGGCACCGCCGGAGATCGTTCAGCCGAAGGGCACCAACGAGAAAAAGTTCGAAGGTGCGGTCGAGCGAAGCAACGGCTTCGCCGCGGCGCTGGCAGAGATGGCGGTGGCGAAATCTGTTCACTTCTTTGACCTGAACCCCATCACGGGCCGCAGCGACATCGACGGAATTCATCTTGACGCCGACCAACACGACGTTATCGGCAAGGCGGCCGCGTTGGTTGTGCGCGAGCTGATCGTTCGAGCAAAAAACATATCTGATTCCATGTTGCGCGCGAAATGAGAAGTTGCCCTTAGCAACCGGCCCGGCGAGCGAAGCGCCCCCCTGAAAAGCGTGGGTCCGCAGTCGGGGGCAAGCTGAGTTGTCGCAACGCCAAAACGCATCTCGACCCCGTGAGCCGATCCTTCAAAGGGAATCGCGCATCACCGCGTGATGCTGTCAAAAGAGGGTGTGTGTAAGTCCAAAGCCCCAAACGCGAGCATTCAAGAGCCGGCGAGACGAAGACCTCCTAGACAGTTCGAGCTCGAGCCTCTTGACATTGCCCCGCGACTTCGGCGTTCACGGAAGATGATCGCGGGTCACCAGCGACATGGGATGTCGCATAGATTTCACGGCTGCCCTCGCAGCATCACGGATCACGACCAACAAGTGCATGCGCAGCATGAAATTCATGTCGACGCGCGCCGTGCAAGATCGGCTGCTCATCTCGCATGTGGCGGTCTCGCCTTCGGCATCACTGCGCGAGTGGGTACCACAGACCAGACTGTCTCCGTCAGCTCAGAAGCAAGAAGATGCGCCGGGCCCTGGGGTGTTCAGCACGTGGGCCCCCTCTTGCAGTAGAGTCGAAGTTCCTCAACACGGAACCCGCAAGGGAGGCACACAATGACCACACCGGAAGAGGCAACAGAAAACGCGTCAGCGGCCAACGTTCTTGGAACGGAGATCGCGCTGACCGCCGCTTTACGCGCTTTGATCAAGGCGCATCCGCATCCAACCCTTCTCGCTGACGAGCTCGTGCAGCAGCGACAGTTTTCGCAAGCACACCTTGAAGCGAGCTCGCTCCCCGAGAAAGCACTACAAGGGTTCGAGTTGACTTGGGCGCTGATACTTCATCAGGACCCAGCGCAGGACGTACGTCTCGTCTCGGAACTGTAGAGCAAGCGGGCACCTGGGGACCCGTCCTCAGGCTTTCCGCTCAGAGGATGGACGACTGACGCCTCTCACGGAAGAATCGCGTGCGGCCGCAGCGGGGGCGAAATCGCTCGGCCGCACCAAGAGCCCTGGACGAAGCCAAGTCTCGTCCAGCCGCTGCAGCCATTCCTCAGGCGTGGGTTGGCTCAGACGCTCTTCAGCGGACAACCGCTGCACCCTATCGATTTTTGCTTTTGGCGTAGGCATGGAGACGCTTTTAGTCGCTACAGAACACCCAATCTGTAGTCAAAGTTCGTCTTTTTGCACGAGCAGGCTCGTAATCAGCTCCTGCCTCCTCCATACCGCGCTGCTACAGGTCGACCATGCAGCGATCGTTCGCAACCTCAAAGTTCCGCGTCTTGCAGTGAAGAATGGCCGGCTTGACCGTGACTTATCATTGTCACCACCATGGGCGTCCTGCGATGATCCGCATCGACGCGCTGTGACTGTGCGCAAAGCCGGTGCAGGTACGCTCCGGCGCAGAGCAACTGCGTGCGCACGTAGTCCACGCGCTGAGAGGCGGGAACGCCCACCGCGGCCATTTTCTCGCCGATACGCGGGCCATGCGCATCAACATTTCTATGCACGACGGCTTCAGCGTGTGGTGCGCAGCGAAGGTCTCTCGGCCATCGATTTGGAGAATATTCAGCCGGGTAACTTTGCCGCCAGCACGTCTACATTCTGAATGGACGGCGGCTCGGAGAACAGCTCACCTGCCTGTGCCATCAAAGCCGCCGCAACCTTGCCGGAAAGATGGGCTTGGCGGCCTGCTTCATCCGGAAAGGCGTCGAAAATTCCGAAGGTTGTTGGCCCAAGGCGAATGCCAAACCAAGCGGTAGTGGCGGGCTCTTGCATGACGAGAGGACGGCCACCCACGAGAAAGTCTTCGACGTCTTTCTCCTTCCCGGGCTTCGCTTCCAGGCGAACGAATAACGCGACTGTGACCATAAGAGGCTTTCTTTCGTTAAACGCAACTGGTGTTGGTCGCGTTGGGCATAGCAGTCTGCGCCATTTGATTGGCCATGTCGCGAACTATCTTTCATCCATGTCAGCTTCGCGGCATCGAGGGCCACGGCTGACCCCTAACGGGGCGGCATACAGTGATGACTCACGCGGACAGCCGATGCCTCGTCACCAGTCGAGCTGAGGGGGCACGTGCGCAGGTCGAGCGCCTTATCGTCGGGCTAATCGATGGCCGTGCGCCAAGCCTCCTGCGCGAGCCGCCTTACCCGCTAGACAGCTTCTGGTACTGGCCTCATCTTCTGGAAGGCCGCCCCTCCCGACAACCTCGGCGGGGCAGGACACGGGATTCGCCCCAGGTTGATGGAACGTGCCAGGCCAATGCGCTGAGCGGGCTTGCAAAGCCGCGGGGCGCCGTCCGACGTATCCAGCGCGCACCGACCCGTACCTTGCACCAAACTTCCGGAGCCGCCCCTATGCAGCGCCTGTCTCCGCGGCTGGTCAAGCGACCGTCCTGCTTGCCGCAGCCCTGCTCACGACGCTATTCGTTGCCAGCTGCGCTGTGTCACCGAATGTCAAGATCCGGCCGGTGCCGCAGGTCGACCTGCAGAGCTTCGTTGGCGATTGGTATGTCATCGGGAACATCCCCACGCGCCCCGAGCGCAACGCATTCAACGCGGTCGAGTCGTATACGCTGCAGGCCGACGGCAGGATCGCCACTCGGTTCCGCTATCGCGAAGGCGCCTTCGACGGCAAGCTCAAGACGATGTACCCGATTGCCACTGTAGTGCCCGGGACCAACAATGCGGTCTGGGGCATGCAGTTCGTCTGGCCGATCAAGGCCGAATACGTGATCGTCGACATCGACAGCGACTACCAACTGGCCATCATAGGTCGCAGCGACCGCGACTACGCTTGGATCATGGCGCGCACGCCGCAAATCTCCGAGACGTCCTACCAGAATGCGGTGGCACGTCTGAAGGAACTGGGCTATTCCGTGGCCAGCCTCCGCCGTGTGCCGCAGCGCTGGCCGGAGACGCCCGCAGCGATTGCAAGGCCGTAGCGCCTCAGGAGTTCCCTGCCGAGCACAAACTACGCGCATGGCACTCAGCCAAAATTGCACTCGCCGACTGGACTTGCCAGCTCGACGAGCGAGCAGCTGCGTCCAGCGCCCGATGTTTAACCCGTGGATTCCAGAGCCATCTAATCGTCAAGCTAATGAGACCAGCCGCATCCAGTCAAAGCGCCCGAACAAGGATCGATAGATCGCGTCTTCCGATCCTACCAACACAACGTGGGGCATCGTTGGACGCAACTCACTGGTCTTGGCTTCGCGCTTCAATCTCGTAGCTGACCCATCCCCAATAGTCGTCTACGGTTTCTCGGCGCCGCACGGCGTCTTGCCAATGGGGCCGAGTGAATACAGGATGCTGATTGACCGGCAAAGCGTACTTCTCACGCAAGGCTTCCGGACTGAGAGGCTCATCATCGGCCAGGATATCCGTGATGACTTGGAGATCGTCGACTCCGTCACGGACATGAGGCCAGCTCAACTCAAACATGACACAGTCGCGACCGGCCGACTTTGCTTTCCATAGCGAATCATCTGCCTTTTTCAACGAAACGGACTGATTCCGAGATTCAGTCAATGGCGCGACCCCAACCGAGACGGTGACACGCAAACGCTGCGCTCCGATCCTAAAATGGCCTTGAGAGAACGCGCGACGCAGGTCCTCGCAAACCGCGAGCACATCGGCAACCTCCATGCCGCGAAACACCATTCCGAACTCCTCGCCACCAAGTCTAGCGACACAGATGTCGTCACCTTGATGAACCTGGAGCATTTTTGCGGCTTCGACCAATACGACATCTCCTGCATCATGCCCATAGCGATCGTTGACGGCCTTGAAAAAGTCAAGGTCGAATATTGCGACAGCCGCATGCGCACCTTCGACGACTGCTTGCTGAGCACGTTCGAGCTGTACTCCAAATCGTCTTCTATTGGCCAAACCTGTCAGCGAATCCGTTTCCGACAGTTCGACCAACTGGCGATTTAGCGCTGAAAGCTCAGAGTGCGCCTGCTGCAGCGCTCTCTTCCGAGAAATCACGTCGGTCACATCAGTCCAGATGCTGACCAGTTCATCTTCCCACCATTGTTCTTGGATACGATAGAAGCGACCTGACCGAGCCTGAAGTGTCACCGGGTGATGCAGCGGACCTTCAACTTCGCTCAGGCACAGTATTTCGAACTCAGCGTCGCGCTCGAATATCTCGTGAAACTTCTTCCAGTAACTCCCTTGGGTAACTCTACGTTCAATTGCCGGAAGACCTCGAATAAGACTAAGAAAGTGTTCCGAGAAAAATCTCGTGTTCACATAGCGCAGGCCTCCATGGGCATCATGGACCGTGATGCCCACGTTGACTGCCGCAATGAGTCGATGCAACAGCTCGCTATCCGTGCCTGGCGCGATTTGAGTACTGATGTCTCTCCAGATCTTGAAGCGTCCACCCTCTGGCAGCGAGAACATGCGAAGCTCGAGCCATCGGCCGTCAGCTCGCTGATATTGGATGGGCCCATGGTCGTTCAAGTGCCTGAACATGCCATTTTTCGTCGCCTGGGCCATCTGCTCAGGCGTCGACGCTGGATGCTGTAGCCGCAGAAATGCCTCCAACGTTTCCTCGAACGTCGTTCCCACCTGAATCCAGGAGGCGACTTCCGGAAAAAACTCTGTATAGAGAGCATTCCAACCAGTGATGCGATTCTGGGCGTCGTAACAGCACACGGCGCATCCGCCATGGAGCAACAACGCCTGCAGCAGTGCGTCAGAAGGGGCTTGAAGAGACGACATTGAGGGATTCCAAGCAGAGAGCCGCCAGGGGCGCAACGCCAAATCTTCCCAGATTCCCAGCGACACTCAACCTCGGTTGCAACGGCGTTCTAGGCAGTCGCTGCCTCGCGATAGCGGAGCCGGCATCCATGCCAGCGCGACACGCGCTCGGCGCACCGCCGCAAAGACACGGCTGTCTTGCCGTTGATGCCGCACGCAGCAGCGCTGGCGCTGAACTGCGCTTACCCCGAGACGTTGAGAGCAGTCGGCGTCACGGGAAACGGGCCCGCCCAGTCGATTGTTACAATTTTCACCTCCGATCTTGACCCTCTTATGATCCAAACGAGCCCAAGGGGCGTACAGGGGGCATGAGCGCCGTTCAAGAAGTCGTAGTGCCCGATCCCGGCCCGGGGGTGTCCAAGCTTCCCTGGCTGTCTAGCGTACCCAAAACGCAGCGACGAAGTGCAGTGCCAACCAGTGAACAACTCAATGAGTGGGTGGCGGCAGTTGCGGCTACCAACAATCGACAGGCTTTCGCGGCGCTCTTCAAACATTTTGCACCGAGGGTCAAGTCTTACATGATGCTTTGTGGCTCTTCGGAGACGTCGGCCGAGGAACTGGCGCAGGAAACGATGGTGAGCCTTTGGCGAAAGGCCAAGCTCTTCGACCCGAAGCGAGCGGCATTGTCCACATGGATCTTCGCGATCGCAAGAAACCTTCGGGTGGATTCTTTGCGCCGAGACAGCGTCCCCTTGGTGCCGGACGAAGAGGATCTGGCGGCGCAGTTGGTTGACCCGGGTCCTGCTTTGGAAGACGGTGTGTGGACTGGCCAGAATGCGGCACGCATCCGACTGGCCATGTCTCAGCTTTCTCCCGAGCAAAAGCACCTGCTGAGCCTGTCCTTTTTCAAAGATCATCCCCATCCAGAGATCGCGCAAGAGCTTGGGCTTCCTTTGGGCACTGTGAAGTCGCGCATTCGAAGGGCGCTTGCGCGTCTGCGCGAGTTGCTTGAAGGAATGCAACAATGATCCGCCATCATCCTGCTGACGACCTATTGCTATCACTCGCCGCAGGAACGCTCTCTATCGGCGCGACCCTCGTAGTTCGCACTCACATCGAAACCTGCACGCAATGCCAGGAGCGCCTTGGACTCTTTGAAGCGGTCGGCGGGATCACGCTTGAGGACCTGCCGCCTGCATCTCTTTCGCCGCAAGCGCTGGCACGGACACTCGCGACGATCGATCGGCCGGTACAGGCTCGCCCAACAGCAGCATCACGCACCTTCGATCGGGGCGAGCGTCCTTCCTTGCCCGCCGGCATGGCGTGGCCTCGCGCGCTCGAGGCCTGCACCTCAACCCCCTGGAGGTTTCTCGCTCCTGGCATGCGGTGGAGCCGACTTCGCCTTCCTTCGGACCCGGATGCGAAGCTTTTCTTGTTACGCATCGGCTCGGGACGCAGCCTGCCTTTTCATACCCACAACGGCACCGAGCTCACCCAGGTGCTTCATGGCGCTTTTGCCGATGGGCGTGAGGTATTCGGCGCAGGTGACTTTGATGCCGCGGATCACAGCATCCATCATTGCCCGACCGTGACCAACGGGGCCGACTGCATTTGCTTTGCCGCAGTCGAAGGCAAGATGCGCTTTGATAGCCCAATTGCACGCGCGATGGCGAGCTTGATCGGGATGTAAGCTCTGGCATCTTGGAGTCTGGCGAGAGGCGAAGGCAAAAAGACCTCGACTTTCTGCCCTCCCCTTTCTGCATTGATTTTTCAAAGTCAAATGACTTCCCATGCTGGAGAAGGCCTCAACCCCTTGAGGTACGCTCGAGCAGTGGACCGCCAGCAGATCTCCGATGGGTCCTGATCTGTGACTGGTGCACGTCTGTCTCGCACCCGTGCATTTCCATCGTCTCGAGTGAGAGAAATCCTCGGTCGGCACCCACCCACGTCGCATCAGCTCCTGGCGACCATCGGATCAGCGAAGGTTCTCCCTGGAAGGGCACAACTCTTGCTCCGGTAACACGTACCTTGAGAACCGCGCACGGTTTATAACCAACATGTGCAAACTTTCCGGGCGCAAACGTTGATAGCAACTCAATAACTCGGCCGCAACCGACAGAATCGGCGATGTGCAAGGGTTGCACCAGAAGCCAGATTTCGGGCGGGCGCTTCCTCATCCAATCTCTACCGAGAAAGAAATATGCGACTTCACGCCACATGCAAAATGAGAGTGCGAGTGAGTAGCGACTGCTCTGTCGTCGCAATGCTTCGTCCGCGCAGTGGCGACGCACAGTGGATGGTCAGCGAACGCTACGAACTTCACCCGTGGGTCACAACCACGGAGTACGTCGACGTGTTCGGCAACCTGTGTCAGCGCTTGACTGTACCGAAAGGCGACATGTGCATAGAGGTCGAGATGATCATGGAAGCCGAAGCCGCGATTGCCGTTGCGCCTGATGCCGAGGCGGTGGCGGTGCGCGACCTGCCCTCGGACACACTCCAATATTTGCTTCAAAGCCGCTACTGCCCCTCTGACAAGATGGAGGACCGTGCGCTCCAGATCGCCGGGGACACCAAATCCGGCTACGCCCAGGTCGAAGCCATTCGACGCTGGATCCATGAGCACCTGGAGTACCGGTATGGAGTGAGCGACGGATCTACCGATGCACTCGACACCCTCTCAGATGGCGCCGGCGTCTGTCGCGATTTCTCGCATGTGGCCATCGGGCTGTGCCGTGCCTTGCGCATTCCTGCCCGTTTGGTGGTCGGCTACCTGCATCAACTTGAGCCGATGGACATGCACGCCTGGTTCGAGGCTTTCGTTGGCGGGCGGTGGTACACATTTGACGCGACGCAGGCGGAACCTCGAGGCGGTCGAATCGTATTGGCCTATGGACGCGATGCGGCTGATGTCGCGTTCCTCTCCAACTACGGCCCCCTCGAGGTAACCGAGATGGCGATTACAGTCAACGAGCTGGCAGCTGGCGCATCCACGATGGCGCTGTCGAGCTAGCGCAGCGCAGCGGATCCCCGACCCATGGGACACATCATGCTGAAGCACCGCGCGCTACGCAGCGGTGCCAGTCTGTGAGGGACTTGCCTGTGCGGCTTACTCGTCGCGACCGGGGAGCTTCAAGCCCCGCATGAGCTGCCTCATTGACTCGCTGATCTCTTCACTGCTGGGTTGGGGAGGACGGCCATTGGTCACCAGACGTTGAACGAGTGACAAGAGGGGGTCGATTTCGAAAGGCTTGACCAAGAAGGCGTCGTAGCCGCGAAAGATTTTTCGAACGACGTCTTCGTCAGTAGCGCTCATCATGATGAACGGAATCCGGCAAAGCACCGGATCCCGGCGCACCGCTTCGCCGAACTCGCCGCCGTTCATGATCGGCATCATGAAGTCCGAGATGATCAAGGCGGGTGCTTCGCCCGAAAGCAGTTCAAGCGCTGCCTTGCCGTTCGAAGCGGAGGCCACGCGATAACCCTCCGTCTCCAGCAAGAGACGAAGAATTTGCGCGTTGCCATACTCGTCCTCGACAACCAAAATGAGCTTCATCGGGACGGACCTTCACTCAGTTGCTCGTATGCGTGCTTGCATCGAGCAAGGGTAGATGTACATCAACAGTCGTCCGCGAGGCATGACCTCCACGAATCTTCGTGATGGAGAGAATGCGCTTGCTTGAGTTCCCGTCACCATCGCATGGTGATTGAAAAACGAAAGCGTTGTCGAACCAACCGACGACGCCCTCCGCCAAGGGCGTATTGGCGGCAACCGCCAGCGCGGCGGGATCGACGGTGAAAATCGAGGTGACTCCTCTGGCCTTGAGCTCTGCCAGCAGGCGACCTAGGAAGCGATAGCCACGCTCGGAAAACGCCAGCGTGTCCGCCAGCCCGGCCAAGCCGTCGACAGCCAAACGGCGGATCTTGAGCTCATCGACCATTCGCAAGAGCTTGTGCCCCATCTCGTCCATGGACTCATCCTCGTGACCAAGCGGCTCAACCGTCAATGCCCCGCAGTCCGCCGCCTGCGCCACCGCCAATCCCAACTCTGCGCCCATGCGCCGCAAATCATCTGCCAACTCGGTGCACGGCAGCAGCAATCCAGGATTCTGAGCAGTGGAGGCGGCCGCGAACGCTAACGCCAGGGTGGTTTTACCGGAGCCACTTTGCCCAATGACGACAGAGGCGCTGCCGGAAAGAAGCCCACCCGCCCGTAGGACTTCATCCAGCGCTGGCACACCCGACGGCAACGCAGCGGGCCCCAACATTCCCGTCGACGAAGGCGCTGGCAAGCTTTCAAGCCGTGGGAAGAACTGCAGTCCATTCGAGGAGATGCAGAAGGTGTGTTTGCCGCGGATGACCTGACTGCCTCGGAATTTGCGCACCTGCATGCGGCGCTCAGCGCGCCAGTGGAACGCGTGGTCCTCAAATGAGAAGATCCCGTCGACCATCGTCTGCTCAGCGCTCAGGGCATTGCCATTGCCGCTTGTCAGCACAAGGCAAGTACACGACATCGCGGAAACTAGGCTTTGCAGCTCATGGACGAACTGTCTCACCGAGTCATCCGACATGGAGACCGGACCGCCGACAACCAATCCGTCGATGACCAGCAAGCCCGCGCGATGGCGCGCCAGTTCTCCTTGCAACAGGGCGACCACCGATTTCAACCCACCCTGCTCCAGCTCCCGATAACCGCTCACGTAGAAAACTTTGGAATTGACTTCCTGGTGGTCAAAAAACAGCTGTCCTCCCATGTGCTGAAGCATGCGCGAATGGGATTCCGCCAACATCGTGACGTAGAGCGTTCGAGTCTCTCGTCTGGCCAGCGTGTAGGCAATCTGATTGGCCAGCGTGGTCTTCCCGACGCCAGGCGGCCCTTCGAGGATATAAACGCCGCCCTCGAACAAGCCGCCGTTGAGGATCCTGTCGAAGCCTTCGACACTGGTAGACAGTCTTTTCATTCTTGAGAAAATGGGGAATGGAGGGGTAAAGTGTTAGGAAGCTGCCCTGCTCAGCGCGCATTTTGCATCCGCTTGGCTGGCAGAAGCCGCCACGTCAACACGCCAAGGAAGACGACCGCATCCAACCGGCGGCCCAACCGCCGGCTTGCGGACTGCAAAGCCGACCGCGCAAATGAGCACTCACCAACGCTCAACTTGCAGCCCATCACTGACCGCATCAACTCCTCAAGCGAGCCCCTTCGCTGACCCGGATCCGAATCCGAACCAGAGCTCGGGCCCGGGCCCGAGGAATCGGTCTCATGCGCGGGGCCCGGCAGATGCGCTGCGGGGCGGTGATTGAATGGGCGAAGTCCGCCGCCGCCGCGTGGAGCACGGTTTCGCGCCCGGTCAGCACACACCTGCACATCACCCTCCGCAGGGATTTCTTCCTCGGTGTCCTGGACCGTCGACTCGTTGTGACAATGAGTGCGGCATCTGCGTGCGAAAGCAGGGCCTGGCGGCGAATTTCTCCGGCCGCTTCTCGTTCAACCGGACCTCTGGCGACGACGCAATGCAGCTGCCGCAGTACGCCATCGACAGCCATGCGGCGACTGTGCACCGCGAGCTCGCTGATTGCGCCCGGGCGGACTGCCCCCACTCAAGTCTATGGTTCTGGTTTCGCCCGGGAAGTGACCACTTGCGACGACCGGTGGTATCTCGAGAGGTAGCGCAACCCGACGATGGCCGCGGCCAGCCCCGACAGCGCTGCCACACCCATCGCCCAACGCGCCCCGAACGTGTCGGCCACCCAACCGACCAGGGGCGCACCCATCGGCGTGCAACCGAGCACGATCGCCAGCAGGATCGCCAGCACGCGCCCTCGCATGGCAGGCTCGGTCGACAGTTGCACCCAACTGTTGACCGTGGTGGTGAACGTTTGCGCGGCCACACCCACCACGATCAGCGCCATGCCGAAGAGCCAATAGCCGGGCATCAGCGCCGCGAGTGCGCAGCCCAGGCCGAAAACTGACGCCCCTACCAAGAGCACGCCCATGCGTGGCTTGTCGCGCCGCGCGGCCAGCAGTGCGCCGACGACTGAGCCGATGGCCATGATCGAAGACAGCAGGCCGTACTGGTGGGCGCCCGCATGGAAAACGGTGACAGACATCGTGGAGATGAAGATCGGGAAGTTCAGGCCGAAGGTGCCGATCAGAAAGAGCATGAACAGCACGGCCTTCAGGTCGGGGCGGCGCCAAACGTAGCGGAAGCCCTCAAGAAAACTGCCGCGGGTGCGCACTGCGCGCTGGCGCAGGTAAAGCTCGTGCACGCGCAGCATCTTCATCGCGCCGATCACGGCCACGTAGGAGGCCGCGTTGATCACGAAGACCCAGCCCGTACCGACCGCGGCGATGAGCGTGCCCGCAACCGCCGGGCCGATCATGCGCGCGGCATTGAATGACGTGGAGTTGAGCGCCACCGCATTCTGCAGGTCGATCTCGGTGACCAGTTCCGACACGAAGGTCTGGCGTGCCGGCGCATCGAAGGCAGCCACGCACCCCAGGAGCAGCGCGAACACATACACGTGCCACAGCTGCACGAGGCCGGTGAGTGTCAGCAGACCCAACCCAAGTGCCAACGCGCCCATGGTGGCCTGCGTGACCATGAGCAGCTTGCGCCGGTCGAGATGGTCGGCCGCCCAGCCCGTGAGCGGCAGCAGCAACAACTGCGGGCCGAACTGCAGCGCCATCACGATACCGACCGCCGTGGCGTTGTGGCGCGTGAGCTGCGTGAGCACGATCCAGTCCTGCGCGGTGCGCTGCATCCAGGTGCCCACGTTGGACACCGCCGCGCCGCTGGCCCACACGCGGTAGTTGTAGCCCCTGAGCGAACGGAATGTGCTGCTGCTCACCGAGCGAGCAGGTCGATGATTTCCTGCGTGGTGCCGGTCTCGCCCAGGCGCGGAAAGATACGGGTGATGCTGTTGGCATGAGCGTCGGCGTTCATGTCGGTCATGGCGTCGATGCCAAGCGTGACGTTGAAACCAAGTTCGTAGGCTTGGCGTGCAGTCGACTCCACACCGATGCTGGTGGCGATGCCGACGATCACGACCTGCGTGACGCCCAGCGCCTTCAGGTGCGATTCGAGTCCCGTGTTCGTGAAGGCACCCCACGTGTGCTTGGTGACCAGGTGGTCCTGGGGCTGGCGGTCGAGTTCGGCGGCCAACTCGGTCCAGTCGGGGGGCAGTTCGCCGCCGGGGCGCTGCTGCTGGGTGCGGCCCTTGGCACCGCCTGCCACGTTGACGAGCACCACCGGCAGCGCACGTTGGCGAAAGGCAGACGCCAGGGCGCGGGCGCGCTGCACGATCTCGCCGGTGGCATGCGCGACGGGCAGCGCGAGGATGCCCTTTTGCAGGTCGATGACGATGAGGGCGGTTCGAGGATCGAGGGTGGTGACGGGCATGGTGGGTTCGCTTTCAATCTTCGGCGAGGCGTTTGAAGAGTTCGATGGATGCCGCGAGTGCTTCCTGCTCACGCGGGGCGAGCCTGGCTTGGATGACCTGAAACAGCCAGTCCTCGCGCGCGGCGCGGGCGTCCTTGAGCCATTTGCGAAAGACCGGTGTGACCGACCAGATGGTCTGGCGCCCATCGGCCGGGTCGGGCGCGCCGCTGACAAGTCCCGCCCCCTGAAGCGCGGCCACCGTCGCGCCCATGGACTGCGGACGCACGCCCACCGTGCGCGCAAGGGTCGTCACTGTGGCCGAACCTTCGCGCTCGAGATGCAGCAGCACGGTCTTCTGGGAGCCCGTGAGATCGCCGGCATGCGACTGCTCACGCAGTCGCCGGTTGAGCTTAGCCACCAGCATGCGCAGTTCCGCGGCGAGGGTGTGCGCGTACAGATCAGGTCCGCTCGCTGGCTCATTCATGACGACATCCTAGCGGATACAAAGCCAAACTACAAAGTCTTCCTTCATAGTTTTCTTAGCCTTGGATGAGAGACATCGACGCGTGGGACTGCTGCGTACCTCAACAAGCGCGCCAAGCCAGAGCCAGAGCCCGAGGCCGCCGTCAAGGTCTTGAGGACCATGGTCAGCGCTTAACGAAGGCGTAGTTGGACTGACGCATCAGTGCGGCTGCGTTGCGCCGCAGTTCCTCAAAACCGATGCGCCGATACGCCGATACGCCGATGCTGCACCTCACGTCCCCGGCTTCGACCTCAGTGATCGTGAGCGGCCGACTTCGATCGAGTCGAAGTCAAAAACCGAGCACGATCGCGAGAGAGTGAAGCTATCGATGGGCCTTGGATCTACCCCATCGTCCCCGTCGGACCATCCAGCACGTCCCTTACTCTTCGCGCCAAGTCAGCGAGGCGGTACGGCTTCTTGAGCAATTCAAACTCGGCATTGGCGGCCGGTTCGTAAGCGCTCAGATCCCGGTCAAAGCCTGTAGTCAGCAGCACACGTACGCCGGGAGATATCCGCTGCACCTCCCTGGCCAGCATGTACCCGTTCATTCCTCCGGGCATCATCACGTCGCTGAAAAGAAGCTCGATCGCGTCGGGACCGAGGTCACGAAGCTTGTCCAGCGCCATCTTGGCGTTGGGCGCGACATACACCGAATAGCCAAGACCTTCCAGCATGCCTTGTGCCACCACGGCCACTTCCTCGCGGTCCTCAACGATCAGGATGGCTTCGCTGCCACCCCGAATGCTGGGCCTCACGATGGACTCCGAGTCGTCAGTCAGCGCGCTGCTCACCGTCGGGAAGTACATGCAGATGGTCGTTCCTTTTCCGACCTCTGACTCGATCGTTGTGGCGCCGCCTGATTGCTTCACGAAACCATAAACCATCGACAGGCCGAGGCCTGTACCCTTCCCCTCGTCTTTCGTCGTAAAGAAAGGATCCATCACGCGAGGCAGGATCGCCGGATCTATTCCCAAGCCGGAATCGGAGATGCAGACAGCAGCATACGGACCGGGCGTCAGTCCCTCGAATGCCGTGGGACTGCCAGGCGCCACCTCCATGAGGTGTGTACGCAGTTTGATCGTCCCTCCGCCGGGCATTGCATCGCGTGAGTTGACGAGCACATTCAAGATAGCGACCTCGAGCTGCGTCACGTCGATCTCCACATTTCCCGCGTTGGGCGCCAGGTCGAATTCGATGTGGATTGAATCACCCAGCGTGCGCGCGGCCAACTCGGACATTCCTTGTGCCACCGCGTTAATGCCTACCACTCTACCGCGCAGTCGTTGACGTCTGGAAAAAGCCAGCAGTTGCTGTGTCAGGGTCGATGCTTTGGAGATTGCAGAACGCAGGTTCTCCACTCCTCGACGGATGGTGCCCTCATCGAGCATGCCCTTTTCCAACTTCACCCCGAGTATGTCCAGATGACCTGACATGACTTGAAGCAGGTTGTTGAAGTCGTGCGAGATTCCGCCTGTGAGTTGCCCCAGAGCCTCCATCTTCTGCGCTTGTGCAAGTGCCTCTTCGGCGTCGCGGCGACGGCTGACATCGAGCTGGGACGCAAAGAAGTAGATCAGGTTACCGAGTGGGTCATAGACTGGCGAGATGAACAGCGCGTTCCAAAAGGTCGTGCCATCCTTGCGGTAATTGAGGATCTCGATCTGAACCTGCCGGCGGGACCTGATGGCCTCGCGGATCGTCGAAACAGACTCTCTGTCGGTCGCAGGGCCTTGAAGAAACCTGCAGTTCCGCTTCAGTACCTCGTCACTCGAGTAGCCTGACATCGCCAGGAAGGCACGGTTTGCGAACACGATGGGATTGTCGTGCTGGCGCGGATCGGTCACCAGCATTGGCATACGGGTGGTCTCGATCGCCGCGAAGAAGATGTCGTCCTTATGGTCGCGAAGTTCGTGCGGCCCGCCTTCTGCGCGTACGGTTGATAGGGGAAGTGAGGGCTTTTCGGGAATTTCCATTGGCCACTGCGAACGCTAGTTCAAAAAGCTGCTTCAATTCTCGCCGCCCCATAATGCGATCCGACTGTAATCGGCGTAACGAGTGCTGCAGCCATCCAACCAAGCGTAACTGCGATGTACCAGAATCACTGTGTGAAAAGACAACTTCGACCGGATTAGCACTAAATGTCGCTGTGCGGTAGGGTCCTCAACGAGCCCACAAGCGCCTTGCGTGAGGCACATGCCGACGCCCGAGGCGTTTGGGACGGCACTTCATATTCACGGCGCGCCCCATGTGCTCAACGCCCGTGGCCCACGCACCACGATCAGATCCCGGGGCGTCGTCGCTCGCTCTCTCCGCCAACCTGGTGAAAACGGCGTCGTGATCGCTGCAGCCATTCCGCTTGGCTGTCGCGCGTCGAGGGCAGGCGGCGGCGCGCTCGACAATCGACCGCGCCGTCTGGGGCCGCGGCATTCAAATCGAAGGGCGGCCTTCTTCCTTGTGCCTGATGCAGTATTCCAAAGCGGCCTCAAGCATGGGCCAGCTGGCGAAGACGTACACACGTTCCACCGTGTCCCAACGCCCCCCAAATTCCTTGAGCGTCAGCGCGAGCCCTGAGAGGCTGCCCAGAAGGGCGGGCTTGGGTTGTCCGTAGAGTTCACAGTGATCGGCCACGGTGCACCCGAGGCGCGCCGCGAGGCCCTGCACACGGTCCGTACCGTTCGGAGGAGGAAGAAGCATGGATCCATTCTCGCAAATGCTTTGTCTGCTGGCTTTTCTCGCAGCGTCTCCCCATTGAGGGCTTGCCGAGCAACGTGAATGGGTGCTGCGAACGTCAGTCGGAACCTGCAGAAAAAGGATGACAGCGAGCTCTCTTCGGTGTCACCTCGAAATAGCGTCTGCACATGGGTGCATCCACGCTGCTGCCGGCCCAAGGCTGAGCAGCGCTAGCGCGCTCGCCAAGCACTCAGACTCGTGCATCGAACTACGCCCCTGCGCGTCGAGAAAGGCTTGTACCTTTCGCATCAGACCGGCGGAAGAACGCCCTTTCGCGCTGGCTGGGCACTCAGAGTCCCGAAACATGGAACGACCAACCGCGATGATGTCGAGTGGGGAGTAGATGGGGGCACTAGCACTCACCGACCGAGCTACATCGGCTTGCCCGTGGACAGGGCGGCCCTTCCTTGCGGCGTGATGCGGAAAATGATGGCGCTGGCGTCGGCGGGCGGGGCATCGACGCCCGGCAGTTGGGCTTCGATCAACTCGGCCGCTTCGAGAACAATCGAATTTCGAATATCTGCTTCGTCATGAAGCTCGAGCGGAAACCTGGCGTCCTCGATGCGACGCAAAAAATCCATTGGCATGCCAGCCCCCTCCAACGGGCACGAAAATCTACTAAAGCCCTGTGCGCTCAGCAATGTCATTTTACATATGCCGTCTCTCTATCTCTCAATGACCGAAAAGCTGTCGGCTCATTGGAAGGCCCACGCCAATGCTTACCCGCAAAAATTTCTGATGACGCGCGCACAGCACGCGGAATACGTGCGCGTGCTGAAACTCTGCGGCTCGACCAAGAGCGACTTTTTTACCCACATGGGAGTGCCGATCGAGATCGCTGAGGACACCCCTGGGTTGATGGTGACGGCCGATGGCGTCGAGGTCTCGTTGCTGTGATGGCGCGTTCCTTTTGATGGAAGCCTTCGCGCTTGCCCACGGGGTCATCACCTGCACAGCGTGAATGACCGATGGTGGACGTCGGCGACTGCGATGCAGTCGCCGCGCGCCTTGTCGCCGTCGATGGCCAGGGGCGAATCGGGAGGCACATCGCTGCGATTGATGTTTCCGAGCAGAGCGCACCCTAGGGCCCGCATCGCCGGCAGGCTCGCAGTGACCTGCGGTCCATGAAGGCGCCGAGGCCATCTTTGCGACACGGACAGGATCGCCACACGACGTCTGCATCGAGATCCAAGGACCCGACATACACGGCGAAGCTACAGGCTCGACCGTCGAAACGGCACGCGCTGCCGTGAATGATCAAAGCAGCGCGTGCTCGAGCGGACCCATCTTTTCTTCTGCTACTGCATTCGTGCAGAGGTGGGTGAGTCGGAAGACGGTGGTCTGCGACGCCGCGTGACGATGCGTGACATTCGTTGGCGCCACAGCGGCGGCCGCGACGGCGACTGCGGGTAGTCGAACCTTGCGAGCTCTTCACGCCCCTTTTGCGTGACGGCGAGCACCTGAGCAGCCAAGCCATCGCCCGCCAGCGTGAGCGGATTGGTTGGCGCCGGAACCAGCGCCACAACCAGCCCCGCCGCTCTGAGGATGCGGACTTGGTCGATGTCTTCGGGTCGATAGAACGAGACCGGCAGGCGGGACGTCGCGATCTGCCGCAACAAGTTCATGGTCATGGAAACCTCCTTTTCAGTTGACCAAAACTTCGACGGTGATCAATCTAGGTCCCACTCGGCAAGATTTCAAGAGCCGTTCGACTTGTCACAGCGATCCCCAAAAAAGAGCCCGGCACTGGGCCGGGCTGAGATTTACAGCAAGGTGCCACGACGCAGCCGTGGCGTCAGAAATGTAGGGTTCCCGCGCTTTACGCCATGTCAGACAACTTTGATTCTTTGCACGTCGAAGGCGCGGTGGTGCGAGGACGCGGAGACGCGGGAACGCGAAGAGAAGCCGGGGGGGACCGAGCGCCTACTGCAAGCTTGCTGCAACCTGGCGCTCCCAGCCGGAGGGGAGAGGAACGCCTCGACTGATCTTGTTTCCCAACCGGTGGTCCGGCCAAAGATCACGCTGTCGGAGGCAAGCTTGCCGCTGATCTCAACACGGGCAGCTAGGCAGCCCGCGAGGCATGCGCAAACTCAAACTGATCGCGGGACTCGCTAATGGCCTCGAAAAGATCTGGTTCGTCCCAGAGTTCGCGCAGCAGCTCATCGGCCCGCACACGCAAAGGCGTGACCTCCGCATGGCCGAGCGGACCGAGCCGAATCATCGCCTCATAGACCGCTGCCTCAGCTGCAGCCCACGCCTCATAGCGTTTATCAAATGCAACGGTGGTCATTCCGAACTCCTGGGTCATCTTTTCTACCCTGGGGCCTGCAAGAGCGATGTAGGACTTTTGACTATCCGCAAGACAAGCCGTTCGCCAAAGGGGACGCGGTGTCGCTCGGCGCCATGAGCCATGGTCGATGAAGCTGATCATGGAAGCCGTGGCGTCTGGCCGGGCGCACTGCATTCAACGGCACGCCTGCCGACCCTGCTCAAGCTCGAGCGTCACGGATGCCGGATACCGGCTTCGAGATAGTCCATGAACAGCGCTCGTTCCTGCACTTCGTTGCCGCGTCGCCCGATCGACAGCGGCCCGAAGGGTGAGCGCATGGCGTAGCTGCGGTACGAGATGCCGTAGTACAACGAGTTCATCGTCAGGAGGAGGCGGAACTTCAGAACTTCGAGGGGAACCGCCGGGATCAGCGCGGCAAGCCTGTCCAGTGCGAGCGTCAGTATGTCGCGGTGCATGTCGGCCGAAATTTTCTGGCCTTCCTCGCCGAAATCCCAGCCGAGCCGGCCGATGAAGCACACGGCGTCGCGGCCCAGCCCGGCCTCGGACAGCATGTCGATCATCGGACCGAAGGCCGCGTCCAGCACGTCGCGCACGGTGTGCGGTCCCCGGTCCAACGCCTCGAGCCGCGCGCGGCAGCGCGGCTCGAGGATACGCTGGAGCATCCGCGCCACCTCGGTCACCACACTCTCGCGATTTCCGAAGTGGTAGTGCAGCGCCGACAGGTTGGCCGCGCCCGCGGCCGCGACGATCCTGCGCAGCGACACGGCATTCATGCCCTCGCGCGCAAACAACCGCATGGCTTCCAGCAGCAGGCGCTCGCGCGTGGCGGCGGCCGACGCCGCCAGCGCGGGTGGGCGTTTTTCCTTCGGGCTCGTTGCTGGACTGGGCATGGGACGCAGATTGTGACCGCTGGCTCGGCTAGGGTTAGCTCTAATTCGATTGAATTAATTCAATGGAATTATTCACCTGTTCCGTCGGGGCCGGCTCGGCCTCGCGCGGTGTATCCCATACGTCAAACGAGCGAAGGAGACATGGATGATCAGAGGCATGGCATCGCCCAAGGGGCGCCGCTGCGGCAAGCGGTGGGTGGCCGCTTGCGCCGCGACCGCGTTCTTGCTGGGCTGTGGCGGCGGAGGAGGGAGCAGCGCCAGTTTTGTGGGGTGGCCCACGGTGCCGGCACCCGGCGGCGGCCATGAGCCCGCACCGGACAACCAAGCCCGGCTCACCGGCGTGTTCGCAGGCGGACCGGTTGTTGGCCTCGACTACCGTGGCTCCGTTACGGGGGCGCGTAAGACAGACGCGCAGGGGCGCTACCACTATGCGGCGGGCGAAACGCTGAGCTTTTCGATCGGTGAATTGCCGCTAGGCGCCGCGCCCGCCGCGGACGCGCTGTCGCCGCTGAGCATCGGCGGCGCCATCTCTTCGGCCGACCCCCGCGCCACCAATCGCCTCGTGCTGCTGCAGACGCTCGATGCCGACGGCGACCTCAACAACGGCATCCAGGTCACCGGCGCGATCCGCGACATCGTCTCCCGGCATGCCGCGGCCATCGATTTCACCCAAGCGGCCACGGCCTTCCGCGCGAGTCTTGCGCCATTGCTCGCAGCGCTCGATGCGGCCGGCGCTTTCACGGATCTCGATCCGCGGCCGCGCAGCGCGCGCAGCGCCGTCGCCGCGCAGGAGCACTACACACGCGCCACCGCCGCGCGCAACCTCGTGATCACCACCGGCGGTACGCTGCGCGGCTTCGAGTCCAGTGCCACGACCTGGCAATACCTCGGCATTCCCTACGCACAGCCGCCGGTCGGCGCGCTGCGCTGGCGCGCGCCGCAAGCGCCCCAGCCATGGAGCGGGGTGCGCGAGGCGGTAGCTTGGGCGGACCAGGCCGCACAGGTCCAAGCGCTCGAGCGCTTCGGCGAGGGCGGCATGAGCGAAGACTCGCTGTATCTCAACGTGACGGCACCCAAGTTGGCCTCCAAGCTGCCGGTGATGGTGTGGTTCCACGGTGGCGGGTTCACCTCGCTCACAAGCAACACCAAGCCTTTCAACAACCCGAATGCCCTCGTCAGCAAGGGCGTGGTGCAAGTCTCGGTGAACCATCGCCTCGGCGCCCTCGGCTACATCGCGCATCCCGCGCTTAGCGCCGAGAGCGGTCACGGCGGCTCGGGCAACTACGGGCAGATGGACCTGGTGATGGCACTGCAGTGGGTCAAGGCGAACATCGCGGCATTCGGCGGCGACCCCGACAACGTGACCGTCTTCGGCGAGTCGGGTGGCGGGCGCAAGGTGCTTTCACTGATGGCATCGCCGAGCGCGGCTGGCCTTTTCCATAAGGCGATCAGCCAGAGCGGCACGCTCATCCCCGACACCCGCACGCTGGCCTCGGCCGAGGCGGTCGGCCTCGCGCTCCAGAAGCGGCTGGGCGCGGCCTCGCTCGAGGAGATGCGCAGCCGCCCCTGGACCGAGGTGGTCGCAGCGGCCTCCGTGCTCGTGCCCTACACGAACATCGACAACGGCTATCTGCCGTACAGCGAGCGCGTGAGTTTCGAGTCGCGCCGGCACAACGACGTGCCCTTCATGATCGTGGTCAACACCAACGACACCCCCGACCCGATCGAGACGGTGAAGAACGTGTTTCCCTGGATGACGGCGCACAGCGCCAGCCGGCACTATGCGGCCCTCTTCAGCCAGGTGCCGGGCGGCTGGCGCGCCAGGGGCGTGAAAACGTACCACGCGGGCGAGCTCGCCTACGTCTTCAACGCGCCCGAGAGCGTCGTCACCCACTACCTGCTCGACCTGGTGATCGACCCGGCCACCGGCGGCAAGCTCGCCATCGGGGACCTCAACGGCAACGGCGTCAGCGGCTCCGCGGGCGACACGCAGGACATCCTTGCCTCGGCCGGCTTCGACAGCGCTGATGCGAAGGCCATCGAGAACAGCATGGCGATCTGGACCCAGTTCGCCAAAACCGGCAATCCAAGCGTCGCGGGCTTGGTTGACTGGCCTGCCTACACGCCCGCGAACGACCGCTTCGTCGAACTCGGCGCCGCGCCCGTGGTCCGCACCGGCCTGTCGAGCGTCTTTCCCTGAGCGCGCTGCCTGAGCGCCGCGTCGCCAGTTCGCGCGGCGGCGCGGCCACGCCTTTCGTTCCCGCACACCACACCACAAGGAGACCTCCATGCACTCACACACGGCCCGCGCCGAGCGGCGCCGCTCGCGCGTCCTTTGCCTCGCTGCCTGGGCAAGCACCGTCGCCCTGCTCGGCTGCGGAGGCGGCGGCAATGGCGCCAGCTTCGCGTTCGTCGCGCCGCCTGCGGGCGATACCGCGCCCGACAGTCAGCCGAAGCTCACGGGCACGTTCATGGGTGACCCTGTGTCGGGCCTCGATTACCGCGGCTCACTGAGCGGCGCGCGCACCACCGATGCCGAAGGCCGGTACCGCTATGCGGCGGGCGAGACCTTGAGCTTCTCGATCGGTACATTGCCGCTGGGCTCGACACCGGCATCGGCAGCCGTCTCGCCGCTCGCCTGGGTCGGGGCCGACAGCACGACCAGTGACGTGCGCGTGAGCAACCGCCTGGTGCTGCTGCAATCCCTCGATGCCGACGGTGACCTCAACAACGGCATACAGATCACCGAAGCGATCCGCCAGGCGGTCTCGCGTCATGCCGCCGCGATCGATTTCGCACAGCCCGCGGCCGCGTTCCGCGCCAGCCTTGCGCCCCTGCTCGCAGCGATCGAGACGGCAGGCGCCTTCTCCGACCTTGACCCGCGACCGCGCACGGCCAGGACCACCGCGGCGGCACAGGAACACTACGCGCGCGGCACGCGCACCCGCCACCTCGTGACCACCACGGGCGGTTCGCTGCGGGGCTTCGAGGCGAATGCCGGCACGTGGCAGTACCTCGGTATTCCGTACGCGCAACCGCCGGTCGGTCCGTTGCGCTGGCGCGCGCCGCAATCGCCCGCACCCTGGAGCGGCGTGCGCGAGGCCATCGCCTGGCCAGACCAGTCGGCGCAGAACCCGACGATGGAAGCCCTGGGCGAAGGCGGCATGAGCGAGGATTCGCTGTACCTGCACGTGACGGCGCCCAAAAGCGCGTCGAAGCTGCCGGTGATGGTGTGGTTCCACGGTGGCTCGTTCGCAATCCTCACAGCCAACTCCAAGCAGTACAACAATCCCGATGGCCTGACCACCAAGGGCGTGGTGCTGGTCACCGTCAACCACCGACTGGGGCCGTTCGGCTATCTCGCGCATCCGCTGCTCAGCGCGGAAAGCGGCCACGGCGGCTCGGGGAATTACGGCCAGATGGACCTGGTGAAGGCGCTCCAGTGGGTGAAGTCGAACATCGCTGCTTTCGGCGGCGATCCCGACAACGTGACCATCTTCGGCCAATCGGGTGGCGGCGGTAAGGTCTATGGCCTCATGAACGCGCCCGAGGCTGCCGGCTTGTTCCACAAAGCCATTGTGCAGAGCGGCGCCAATGCCATCGCGACAAGCGGAACACCCGCGAGCTCGCTGGCCGGCGGCGAAGCAATCGGCAAGGCCGTGTTCGAGCGCGTCGGCGCGACCACGCTGGCACAGGCGCGCGCCCTGCCGTGGACCGCCTACACCCAAGCCGACCTCGACGCGGGCATTCCGCGCGAGACCTACCGACCCAATGTAGATCATCGCCACATGGTGAAGACCTACGGCCAGAACATGGCGGAGGGCATGCCCAGCGACGTGCCGCTGATGGTGGGTGCGACCTCGGGCGACTATCCCTCGCTGCGCGCGTCGCTGCCGGTGTTCATGGCGCAGCGCGCGCCAACCTATCGCTCGCCCCAGTACGTGTACCGGTTCAGCCGCGTGCCGGACGGCTGGTCGGCGATGGGCCTGCTCAGCGGCCATAGCGGCGAGTTGCCCTACCTGTTCGGCTACCCGCAGGGCATGGTGACGAACTACGTGATGGGTCTCGTGCTCACGCCGGCCGGCGCGAAGGCGCCCATCGGTGACCTCAATGGCAATGGCATCACCGGCACCGCTGGGGACGCGGCCGATGTCCAGGCGTCGATGGGCTGGGGACCGAACGACGAAGCCATCACTGAAACCACCATGACGCTATGGACCCGTTTCGCGAAGGATGGCAATCCCAGCATGGGCGCGCCTGAGTGGAAAGCCTACACGCCTGCCAGCGACGCGTACTTGGAAATCGGGCCGGGCGGGGGTGCCACGCCGCGCACCGGCTTGGCCAGCGCCTTTCCCTGAACCCCACGCCACGCGGGCCTGCCCAAGGGTCGCGCCTCACGCGCGGCCGCCGGTGTGGGGGCGCTTGCCGAAGGCGATCACCGAGCCGCTGAAGGTGATGGCGCCGATGGCCGCGCCCAGGAACAGCTCCAGGCGGTTGCCCGCGGGGATCGGGTCGCCCTTGAGCGCGATGTTGAAGGCATGCGGCTCGGCCACGGCGGCCACCGCGATGAACACGGCCGCCAGGCCGATCATGCTGTGCATGAACGCCACGAGCTCGGGCATCTTGGTCATCTCGACCTTGTTAGCCATGTAGGCCCCGAGGCCACCGCCCACGACCAGCGCGACCAGCACGTAGGCCAGGCCCTCGAGGTTGCCGCTGGCGAGCTTGTAGATCAGCGCGTCGGTGGTCAGCACGGCGATCGCCATGCCGGTCATGCCGAAGACGTTGCCGCGGATCGAGGTGGTGGGGTCGCGCAGGCCCTCGATTCGCCGACCGTTCGCAAATGCGTGGCACACGGCGGCGCAATGCTTTGCGCGTTCATTGCCAGTCGACCGAAAGCTCAGCCTGGATGACTGGGTCGATCCAGCGCGGAATCCCAGATGCCCATGGCTTCGACCACGGACTCCTCGATGACCGCAAGCCGAACACGGTCGCGGGCCAGGACGGAGAGACCCAGGAAGAAACTGTCGAACGCAGCGGCCATCGAAGCCGGATTCGTGGATTTGCGCAGTTCCCCGCTTTTGATGGCCCGCTCGACGCAGGCACGGAACCCGGCGCGGGTGCGACTGCGCACATCTCGAAGCATTGCAGTGATGGTTTCGCTGCCCGACGAGCAGGCACCCATCACGCCCAACGCGACCATGCAACCCTTCGGGTGCCCTGCCTCCCACTGCATCTTTGCCGAGCGTTGCAGTGCGAGGAACACCGCTTCTCGCGGCTCCAGCGAAGGATCGTGGAGGCTTCTGGTCAAGTGGCCATAGATCTCCATGTATCGATCCAGCGCCTCCTTGTACAAGGCTTCCTTGGACTCGAAGGCCGCGTAGAAGCTGGGTGCGGAGATTCCACTGCCCATCGCCGCCTTCAGCTGCGACAGCGAGGTCGATTCGAAGCCATGCTCCCAGAACAGGTGCATGGCAGAAGTGAGTGCCGCATCGCGATCAAACGCGCGTGGTCGACCTCGCTGAGCCATGGGAATCTCCGCCAGTCCAAAATTACATACTAGTCGATACACAATAGGGCGACAAGCAAAGACCTCTGGTCCCGGCCGGCAAATCGACGTGTCGAACCGTGTCGTTGACAGCCTTCGGGAGCCGCCATATATTTATACCGATCGATACTTAAATCAAAGCGATCGAAGAGTGCACTTGGACACCAGGCGCCCGCGCATGGAGCGGGCTCCACGCCCTTGGTAGCTCAAGTCGCGCTATTTTTTTTTTCCCATTTTTGTACCACTTGGTACATTTTTTGGTGCGCTCGCAGAGCGTCCGCACCGCTCACTCACGGAAAACCCAACATGTCAAAAGAACTTGAAGCTCGCCTCGACGCCATCGAAAGCCGCTTCGCCATCGACGCCCTGATCGCCAACTACGCAGAAGCATTCGACACGATGAATGAAGCGCTGCTGGCAACCCTCTGGCATCCCGATTCGCGGCTGCTCCTCGGCGCCAATGGAAACGCGGAAGGACTCGATGCGATCCTGGCGCAAGCACGCGTCAACATGAAACGCATGCCGCACATGCATCACTGGATGGCGAATTCGATCATCACGCTCGACGGCGACAACGGTCATGGCCTGGTTGCGGCGGATTGCCTCTTCTACGACGTCGAAAAGGGCCCGCTGCAAGTGAGTGGCCAGTACAAGGACATCTACCAGCGAAGGGACGGGCGCTGGGCCTTCCAGCAGCGCATCTTCGAGATGCATTTCGCCACGCCCTTGCAGAACTGGGCTCCCATCATGGGCACGGAACGCTTCGGTCGTCCTATCTGAACAGAACCGCCGCAGCCGAAATCATGCAAGAAACAACTTCCGATTCGCGTCGGTGGCTCGCATTCGCGGTGTTGCTGGTGGGAGCGTTTCTGCCTCCGCTCGACTTCTTCATCGTCAATGTCGCGCTGCCGTCCATTCAGGGCAACCTCGGTACGAGCGCTGCTGAACTGCAACTGGTGATCTCCGGATACGCGGCGGCCTACGCAGTCTTCCTCATCACCGGTGGACGGCTCGGCGACCTCTTCGGCCGACGGCGAATGTTCCTGCTGGGCATCAGCGGCTTCGGACTCACGTCCTTGCTGTGCGGCCTCGCAACCTCGCCTTCCATGCTCATCGTCGGACGCATACTCCAGGGTCTCAGCGCAGCCGCCATGGCCCCCCAGGGGCTGGCCTCCGTTCATGCCCTGTTTCCCGTGCGGGAGCGCTCGCGCGCCCTGGGTCTCTACGGCGCCACCGTAGGGCTGGCAGCAGTGATCGCGCAAGCACTGGGCGGCGCCTTGATCTCCGCAGACATCCTTCACCTTCAGTGGCGAATCATCTTCCTGATCAATCTGCCCGTGGTGGCTGCGGTCCTGATCGGAGGATTGCCTTTGCTTCCGGACGTCCGCGGCGATAGCCCCGCGCCCATCGACTGGGGCGGTGTTCTGCTTTGCGCGCTCACGCTGAGCCTGCTGATCGTGCCCTTGGTAGAGGGGCGCGAAAGGGGATGGCCATGGTGGGCATGCGCCATGCTCATCGCAACACCCGTCGCTGCATTCAGCTTCTGGCGGTATGAAAAGGCATTCTCTCGACGAGGCGGCGTCCCGCTCGTCAGCATCGACCTGGTCCGCATGCCCGGATTGATGAGCGGCCTCGCCGGGGTCCTCTTCTTCTACGTCGTCTCTGCCTTCTTCCTGGTGTTCTCCGTCTACCTCCAGTCGGCACTGGGTCTGGATCCCCTGGCAACGGGACTGGTGTTCCTGCCGTTCGGCGTCGGCTTCTTCATCGGTCCTTTGACGACACCGCTGGCCGTCCGGCTCTTCGGCAAGTGGGTTCCCGCCATCGGCATGCTGCTCGAGGTGGCCGGATGCCTGTACCTTGCGGCGCTGGTTGCCGGCGCCCCCGCACAAATGCCGGCCCAGTTTCCGCTCATCGTTGCGGTGGGACTTCTGGGTTTCGGGCAGGGCTGGGCGTTGCCCACGCTCGTGCGCTCGGTCATCGATCGGGCACCGGTGAGCGGCTCCGGAATGATTGCCGGCATCACGAACTCGGCCTTGCAGATCAGCGCCGCCCTCGGCGTCGCAGTCATCGGCGGCGTCTTCTTCACTATCGCAGGCACTTCGCCCAGCGCGAGCTCCATGGCCGAGGCACTGATTGCCGCCATGCTTTGCATTGGGGCCAGTCTGACCCTTGCGGCCATCCTGTCCGTTGTGGCTTCGAGGTCAGGAGTCAGCGTCGCTGCCCGGCCGGCACCCAACTAAGGGCTGTTGGCACCAACCAATTCTGGACGAAATGGTTGAAACTGCTTGGCCTGGAGCGCACGGCAGAGCAGTTCCATTGGGTTGCCGCAGATGCCCGAACGGCCGCGGCGTTCAGTCGGCCGCCTGGACAGACCACCTATGGACCCGAACGGAGGCGGCTGCTTCAACGCTTGGGGCTCACGAGCCAGTCGTTGCAGCTGATCATGGACCGGGCCTGCGAGGACAACAAGACCCATCAGTCGACCCTTGGCCTGCGGTTCATTCCAGTGGTGCCACCGCCGAGAATGCGAATCGCCCCCCGCAGTACGACCGTGAGATGTGCAGACACCGCGACGAAGTCCAGGTTCGGGTCGCTCTTCGCGGTCTTCAATTCGAGATGGCGATGGTGGCCTTATAGACTTAGCCGACCCGCTCCTGCGGGATCGAGTCAAAGGTCCATGAAGAAATGAAAGCCTGCCTCCTCCATCTGTTGGCGAGGGCCGCCGTCGCCGTCACTGTCGTCAGCGCAGCTGACGCCGAACCGCGCGAGAAGCCGCTGGAGGTGCCCGGCCCGCTGGGTCCGCTGCGGGGCACCCTGCTGTCGCCGGCTGCTCCGGATACGCCGAGCGCTCCGGTGGTACTGATCGTGCCCGGCTCTGGCCCCACGGACCGCGACGGCAACAACCCGCTGGGAGTGAAGGCCTCGGCGTACCGGCTCCTGGCCGAAGGCCTTGCAGCGAAAGGGATCGCGACAGTGCGGATCGACAAGCGCGGCCTGTACGGCAGCGCCGGCGCGGTTGCCGACCCCGACGCGGTCACCATCGAGGACTACGCGGGGGACGTGCGGCGCTGGGTCGACACGATCCGTGAAGAGTCCGGCGCCGGATGCGTCTGGGTGCTGGGCCACAGCGAGGGCGGACTGGTCGCGCTGGCGGCGGCGACCGCGCGGCAGGATCCGGCCGTCTGCGGCGTGGTCCTGGTGGCGAGCACGGGCCGGCCAATGGGACAGGTACTGCGTGAGCAGTTGCGGGCCAATCCCGCCAACGCGCCGCTGCTCGACCAGGCCATGGCCGCCATCGATGCGCTCGAAGCCGGCCGCCGAGTGGAGATGGCCGATGTGCAACCGCCGCTGCGGCCTGTGTTCCACCCGAAAGTGCAGGGGTTCCTGATGAGCGCATTCGCCATCGACCCCGCGAAGTTGGCCGGCCGGTACACGAAGCCCCTGCTGATCGTGCAGGGCGGGCGCGACCTCCAAGTCGGCGTCGCGGACGCACAGCGGCTGCGTCAGGCGGCGGCGCAGTCGAAGCTGGTGCTGTTTCCTGAGGCGAACCATGTGCTGAAAGCCGTCGAGACCGACGATCGGGCCGCCAATCTCGCGACCTACGGCCGTGCCGACCTTCCACTGGCACCAGGGGTCGTCGACGCCATCGCCGATTTCGTCCTAGCACCGCGATTGCAGCAACCGCCTCGGACTGATGCGACACGCTGAACGGTCACCACGGGGCCGCTTCGGTCCTGGAACTCGGGCTCCTTCACGATCTGCCGAATGAATCAGCGACCACCTCGTCGACCAAACGTCATGGTCTCGAACACGCCATCCCTTCGCACCCAGGCATGAAGAAGCGCGGCGGCGAAATGCAGCAAGAACAAGGCGAACAGGCAGAACGCCAGGAAGCGATGGGCGCTCCACAGGATGCTGTGCAACTCGGCACTGGCTGGAACGATGGAGGGGAGCCGCATCCCGGCCAACGTCACGGGATAGTCCGCCGCCGACAACATGGACCACCCGAGCAAAGGCATCGCGATCATCAGCGCATAGAACGCGACATGCGACAGCCTGGCCGCGAGCTTCATGGGCTCGCTCATGCTCGTCGGCAGCGACGGTGCCCCGCTGCGCCATCGCACGACGAGACGCAGCAATGCCAGGACAAGTATGGCAATGCCGAGCTGCTTGTGGATGCCCACCAGCACCAGGTAAGCGCTATCGATCGTGGACATCATGCCGACCCCGATGAATAGCATCGCAAGGATGCCGATCGCCATGACCCAATGGAGCACGCGCTGCAGCTTCGAGAATTTCATGCTTTGATGGCTCATGGCTTGGCTTCGGCTTGGACGCGCGGGTAGTGTTTCGACTCCGAGGTGCGGCGGTCATAGGACACCGCATAAGCCGCCGAGCGTGCCGCGGGGAACGGATCGTCGGAGGTCTGCATTCCCTGCGGCAGAACCGTGGGATCGAAGTTGATGTCGCGGCACGGTCCGTTGGCCTCGGCTTCGATCCGGGTCACCACCAGCGTGCCCGCTTCTATCCGCCGGCGGTCCTCTGGCCAGACCTTGCTGGGATCGGCGGTGGGATCGCCCGGGTTGGCGAGCGTCAGCACCAGCCTCCACTTTTGCGGGGCATCCGCGACTCGTTGGGTGAGTTCCTTGAAGAGGAAGTCGGGATCGCGCTTCTTCAGGTCCTCTGAAGGCACCGGAACCATCGCGGCGGTCGGAATGAATGACCAGCGCACGGTCTGGCTCTGACCCTGTGCATTGGTCAGTACGAAACTGTTGAGGCTGTTGAAGCGATCTTCTGCATAGGATTCGGCATACGGAGCGCTGCCCGCCCACGCACCGAATTCGCGAAGCGAAGGGTGGCTGGCTGCGAACTGTTTGACTGCGCCTGGGTCGTCCTTGTTCGCACTGGCGCGCTGGAGTTCATAGAACTCCTTGGGCGTAGCGATCGGAAAGAATGGCGCATTGATCATCGCAGTGCGCCACTCCTGCTGGTCTGGCGCCTCTATTCGAAGACTCAATCCACGTACACGGCCAGTGCCATCCGCCATGGTCGGAATGGGGCCCGCGAGGTTGAAGCGACCCATGACCGGATAGCTCCCGGCCCTGAAGACGGACGCTCGCGAAACCGCGACCGCCTCGCCGTTCGCCTCGAAATTTCCAGCGAAGCAGATGCCTTTCGCATGATTGCGCCGGAAGCCCTTGACCGGTCCGCTTGGCGGCGCGAGCGAATCCACGATCTTGTCGGGCGTCAGGCGCGCGGGTGTCAGCCACCCACCCGCATAGGCGAAGGCACAGGCCACGGCCCCGACCGAAAGAGCGATCGCGGCGAATCGGACGACAGTCGGTCGCCCGGTGGCAGTTTGATCCTGTGGGGTCTTCATCCGCCTACGCTCCCGTGCCAGTGTGGGAGGCTGTCAGCGCAAGGTCGCTGATGTGTAGGTACACCCCAAAGCGTGTTGTCGATCGCGACCCGTTGTGAGTCGACTGGCTGCGTGAACCACGGAAGGCACCCCGATCAGACGGCAGGTAGTGGGTGTGTTTAGAACTTTTCATCTCATGCCCTTTCAATGGCTTGGCAAGCAGCCAGACAACGCCGGCACGCTGCTTGCTCAGGGCTTAGTTCGACAAGAGATGACTGCTGGTTACACGCCCTTCGAAGATTTCCACGGAAACACGGCTCGCCGCGTAGACGTCGACAAGACGCAAACTTGGTGATGCCGCAACGCCAATGATTTGCGCCGCATCCGCTATTCCACCGCCTTGCCCATCTTCTCGACCACCTTTTTGGCGTCGTCCGTGTAGGCTGCTTTGCCACGGCGACCTTCACATGAGTCACCCCCCCGGCGCCAAGTTGAAACTGGCTCGGTGTCGCGTTGTATCGACTCAGGCCATGAGGTCGAAATTTCTGGGCCCGCCTGCATCAAGCGCGGCAACGAGGCTCCCTGCGATCGGGATGGTCGGTCCCCAGCGAGTGCTGACGACCACAAGGCATTGAGCGACGCCGAACACACTTGTCTGCGCCCTCGTCGCGACTTGGCACAGTTGCACCGGCGATCAAACGGAGCGCTGGCGGCCGCACTCGAGGCCGTGGATTCCAGCGCCGCTGCTCTCTACTTCCCCTGGAACTTCGCAGCTCTCTTCTGCGCCCAGGCCAATTGCCCCTCGCGCAAATCTTCCGAGAGGTAGGCCCTGCGAATGCTCGCGTTGAGCGCCTGCGCGTCGAGCGTCCCGCGCGCGATGCGGTTGAGGTGATGCTTCATGCCGGTCAGCGCGATCGGCGCCATCGACGCGCAGTCGCGCACCAGGGCACTGACCTCCTCCTCCAGCCGATCGGGCTCGGCGAGCTGCGTCAGGTAGCCGATGCGTTTCATCTCCACGGCATCGATCTTGCGCGCCGTCAGGAACAGCAGCTTGGCGTTGTCCAGGCCAAGGCGGCTCACGTAGCGCTCCAGGCCCGCGCGGTAGTAATGCAAGCCGAGGCGCGCGGCCGGCATGAACATGTCGATGCCTATGGCCCCGACACGGAAATCGCAGGCGAGCGCGAGATCGGTCGCGCCGCCGTACACGCCGCCATGCAGCACCGCCACCGTGACTGCACGCGCCATCTCCAGCGCATCGACCACGCCCTCGAAGTCGACCTTGCGCTCTGCGCCGATGCTGCCGATGTCGTAGCCGCTGCAAAAATACTTGCCGCTGCCGCGCAACAGCAGCACCAGCACTTCCGACCGCGCGTTGACCTCAGCGATCAGCGCAGCCAGCCGCTCGAGGTCGTCGGCGCTCAGGCGGTTGGCTTGTGCCGGCCGGCGCAGGCGAATGGTCGCGACCGCGCCCTCGATGCGAAGTTCGGGCAGGTCGGAGGAATCGGTGGGTTCGGTGATCGCGTTCATCGGCCTTGAAAAATGGGAGGACGTTTGGCGAGGAAGGCGCGGCGGCCCTCCCGATAGTCTTCGCTGTCGAAGCATTGCAGCACGAGCGACGCGATCTCGTCGGCCGCAGCGCTGTCCGAGTAGCGTTCGAACGCCTGGATGGCTTTCTTCGCGGCGTGCACCGTGAGCGGCGCATTCGCGGCGATCCTCTGCGCATAGGCGCTCACGGCTTCATCGAGCGCGACATCCTCGACCACCGTGTTGACCAGACCGAGCCGCAAGGCCTCGGGGGCTTCGAGGAAGCGTGCGCTGAAGAGGATGTCCTTCGCGGCCGATGGCCCGACCAGCCGCGCCAGCGCGGCCACGCCACGGTAGTCGTAGCCCAGGCCGAGCCTGGCGGCCGGAATGGCGAAGCGCGAGGACGACGCCGCGATCCGGATGTCAGCGGCCAGCGCGATGGCCAGGCCGCCGCCCACGCAGTAGCCCTGGATCATCGCGACCAGCGGCTTGCTCAACGCGCCCAGGCCGGCATGGCCGCGAGCGGCGACCTCGTCGTAGCTCTTCTTCTGCGCCGCGTCGGCGCGGTGCTGCTCGAACTCGGAGATGTCGGCGCCCGAGACGAAGGCCTTGCCGCCCGCGCCCTTCATCACGACCACCCGCACGCCCGGATCGCGCTCGAAGGCCTCCGCCACCGCGCCCAGTCCCTGCCACATGTCCAGCGACATCGCGTTGCGGCGCTCGGGATGGTTGAAAGTGATCCAGCCGATGCCCTCGCGCACTTCGCCAAGGATGCGGCCCGTGCTCAGCGACCGCAGGACTCGGTCTTGCGCCTTCATGCCACCACCCCTTCCTTGCGCAGCGACGCGACGGACTCGTCGCCGTAGCCGAGCTCGCGCAGCACTTCATCGGTGTGTTCGCCCGCATCAGGCGCCGCGCGATGGAAGGCCTCGGCGTGCGGGCACTCCGACAGGTTGATCGGCGAACGCAGCAGTTCCAGCGTACCCAGCGCCGCATGGGGCGCCGGACGCGTCATGCGCAGGTGCCGGGCCTGCGCATCCTCGAAGGCCTGGCCGATGTCGTAGACGGGGCCGCAGGGCACGCCCGCATCGTTCAGCCGCTCCACCAGTTCGCGCACGCCGAAGCCGCGCGTGATGGCGCCGATGGCCTCTTCGAGCTCGCGCCGGTGCGCGAGACGCGAGGGCTGGTCTTTGTAGCGCTCGTCCTGCGCCAGATGCGGGGCGCCGAGCACCTCGCACAGCCGGGCCCACATCGCGGCGCCAGGCCCGCAGATGTTGACCTTTCCGTCGCGGGCATCGAACGTGCCCATCGGCACCAGCGTGGGATGCGAATTGCCCTCCTGCCGCGGCACCTCGCCCTCGACCGTGTAGCGCGCGCCCTGGAAGTCGAGCTTGTTGAGCATGGCCTCCAGCAGCGAGGTATGCACCCACTGGCCGCGACCCGTGCGTTGGCGGTGCAGCAGGGCCAGCAGGATGCCCTGGCCCAGGAACATGCCCGAGGTGGTGTCGGAGATCGCGATGCCGGCGCGGTAAGGACCGCGCCCGGGTTCGCCCGTGACCGAGCTCAGCCCGCTCATGCCCTGCACGATCTGGTCGAGGCCCGGGCGTCCCGCGTACGGACCGGTCTGGCCGAAGCCCGAGATGCTGGCTAGGATGATCCGCGGATTGACCGCGCGCAACGCCTCGTAGCTCAGGCCCAGGCGCTCCTTGACCGAGGCGCGGAAGTTCTCGACCACCACGTCGCTGCGCTCGACGAGCTGGCGCAGCACGCGCATGCCTTCGGGGGTCTTGAGGTTGACGCTCAGGCTGCGCTTGTTGCGGTGCAGGTTCTGTTCGTCGGAGCCGCGGCGCGGCCCGAGCGTGGGCTTGCGGTCGGGCGGGTCGATGCGCACCACGTCGGCGCCCCAGTCGGCCAGCAGGCGCACCGCGACCGGGCCCGCGCGCGCGATGGTGAGGTCGAGCACGCGGCAGCCCGTGAGCGGCAGGTCGGATTCGCTGGAATGGGGCATGGTGGACTCGTGCGGTGGATGCATCACTGGATGGCGGCCACGGCGCCGGGGTCGACGTAGATCGTCGAGCGCTGGCCGATCTCGAGCACCGTGGATGGCGCCGCGTGCACCTTGAGCGACGCCCCGCCTCCGCTGGGTCGCACCAGGTAGTTCCAGTACTCACCGAGGTAGGTGCGTCCGACGACCGAGACGTCGCCCAGCGCCACCGCGCCCGCGGGCGCGGCATCGAGGTACAGCGACTGGGGCCGGATCGAGGCCAGCAGGCGGGCGCCGCCGGCCGCGCCCCCGGGCAGCGCGAAGCCCGCCGCCAGCCCGTCGAGCCGCAGGCGGTCGCCGTCGAGCTCGCCCTCGACCAGGTTGGTCTTGCCGATGAAGCCCGCGACGAAGGGCGTTCGCGGGCGGTTGTAGAGGTTCCACGGGGTGTCGATCTGCTCGAGCCGGCCCTGATGCAGCACCGCGATGCGGTCGGAGATCGCCATCGCCTCGGCCTGGTCGTGTGTCACGTAGACCGTGGTGAAGTGGAACTGGTCGTGCAGCCGGCGGATCTCCGTGGCCATCTCCTCGCGCAGATTGGCGTCGAGATTGGACAGCGGCTCGTCGAGCAGCAGCACTTCGGGCCGCACGATCATCGCGCGCGCCAGCGCCACGCGCTGCTGCTGTCCGCCCGAGAGCTCGGCCGGATAGCGCTGCGCGAGGGCGCCGAGCTTGACCACGTCGAGCATCTCCGCCACCCCCCGCGCGATCTCCGCATCGGGTGTCTTGCGCACCCTCAGGCCGAAACCCACGTTCTGCGCCACCGTCATGTTCGGCCAGATCGCATAGCTCTGGAAGATCATCGACATGCCGCGGTGCTCGGGCGACACCGAGCGCGCGGGCGACGAGATCTCGGCACCGTCGACCACGATCGTGCCATCCGACGGCTCGATGAAGCCCGCGATCATGCGCAGCGTGGTGGTCTTGCCGCAGCCCGAGGGGCCCAGCAGCGTGACCAGTTCGCCGCGCTGCAGCTGCAGCGAGACCGCATCGACCACCGGCGTCGCGCCGTAGCGCTTGCTGAGGTTCCTGAGTTCGAGTTTGGACATGCGTTGCTTCTCTCTTGTGTGCCTGCGGGTTCAGGAGCGGCGCAGCATGAAGTCGCGCCCCGCGAGCTTCATGCCGATCCCCACGACGATGGTCACGATCACCACCAGCACCACGCCCATCGCGGCGAGGGTCTCGTAGTTGCCCTGTTCGCTGAGGTCGAGCGTCAGCACCGACACCACGCGCGATTCGGGGCCGGTGAGGAAGACCGCGGTCGACAGCTCCTTCGTGCAGATGACGAACACCAGGATGAAGGCCCCCACCAGCGTCTTCTTGAGCAGCGGCGCCACCACCTGCGTGAGCACCGTGAGGCGTCCGCCGCCGAGGATGCGCACCGCCTCCTCGAGCTCCGGGTTGAGTGCGCGCACGCCGGCCGAACTCGCCGCCACCGAGATCGGCAGGAAGCGCGTGGTGAAGGCGATCACGATCAGCACGCCCATGCCGTAGAGGCTGAACGGCGGCCCGGCGTAAGCCGCATACAGGCCGATGGCCAGGATCAACCCCGGGACGGCCACCGGTGCCAGCGCCATGAACTGCACGAAGGTGGGAAAAGGCGTGATGCGCCGCTGCGTGGCGTAGGCGATGCAGATGCCCATGCCCACGCACACCAGCGCGGTGGCGCCGGAGTACAGCACGGTGTTAAGGATGGCCGCGCGCACGGTCAGCTGCTCGAAGAAGATGCTGTGGAAGTTCGCCAGCGTCAGGTTGTCCAGCGACAGCCCGCGGCCCCAGGCCTTGGACAGCGAGGCCAGGATCAGGATGGCCAGCGGCAGGATCACCGTGAGCAGCGCGACCAGCACCGAATAGCCCAGCAGCAGCCACTTCCACGGGCCGATGTCGAAGGGCCGGCGCTCGCCGCCCTTGCCCGACACCGACACGTAGCCGCGACGCGCGAGCAGCCTGCGCTGCAGCATCAGCAGCACGATGGTCAACAGCAGGATCGGCATCGAGAAGGCCGCCGCGCGTTCGACCTGCAGCGGGTACTGGAAGAACGAGACGATCTGCGTCGTCGCGAGGTTGATGCGCGCGGGAATCGCGATCAGCGCCGGCGTCCCGTAGAGCGCGATCGCCTCGAGAAAGATCAGGATCGCCGCGCCGACGATCGAGGGCAGCACCAGCGGCAGCGTCACCCGCGCCATGGTCTGGATCTTGCCCGCTCCATGGATCGATGCCGCATCCTCGAGTTCGGTCGACACCAGATCGAGCGCCGACTTCGTGAACACGTAGATCAGCGGGTAGGTGTACAGCGCGATGACGAAAGCCAGGCCCCAGAAGCTGAAGATGTTGAACGGCCCCTTGGCGGTGTCCAGGAGCTCGACCACCAGTCGGTTGAGCCAACCCGCGTTCGGGCCCGCGAGCAGGATCCAGGCGATGGCGCCCAGGAAATTGGGCATCACGAAGGCCGCGAGCACGCTCAGGTGCGTGAAGCCCCGGCCCGGCATGTTGGTGCGCGAGACCGCGAGCGCCAACGGCACGCCCAGCAGCAACGCCAGCGCGGTGACCGCCGCGCCGAGATAGAGCGAATTGAGCAGCGCCTGCAGGTTGCGGCTGCGGCCGAGTGCCTGGGCATAGCTCTGCAGCGACCATTGGCCCTCGGCGGTATGGAAGCTGTCCCACACCAGCCGCAGGATCGGGTTGGCCACCAGCAGCAACAGCACTGCGATCAGCACGGCGAAGAACCAGATCGCCGGGTCGCCCAGGCGATGCGGCGTGCGGCGCGCCACCGGCAGCGCGAGAACGGCGGCCTTAGACACCGAAGGCATCCCGCCAGAGCTCGATCACCTTGGGAATCTGCGCCACCATCTGCGGCGGCGTGGGCGCCAGCAGCGAGCTCGCGTCGCTCAGGCCAAGCACGCCGGGTGCGGGCTTGGCATTGGCGCGTAGCGGTACGCTGAACTCCTCGACCGAGATGCGCTCCGTGTCCTCGCTGCCGAGCAGCCATTCCATGAACAGCCGCGAGGCGTTCGGCCGCCGGGTATTGGCCATGATTGCCGAAGGCGAAAGGATCAGCACCGGGCCCTCTTTCGGCGCCAGCGTGGCCACGGGGTTGCCGCGCGAGGCCGAGCGCGCGGCCAGGCTCATCGGGCCGGCCGAGATCGACGCCTCGCCGGAGATCACGGTGGTCACCGCATCGATGGTGGAGCGGCTCACGTGCGCCTTGGCGGCTGCGAGCCTGGCGAACCAGCCTTCGCCGAAGAGCTTGCGCATCTCGATGCACCAGGCACCTGCCGCGCCGCTGTAGGCCGGGTGCGCCACCAGCGCGGCACCGCTCCACTTCGCATCGAGCAGGTCGTTCCAGCTCTTCGGCGCGGCTGCGGCCTGCACCTTCTGCGTGTTGTAGATCAGGCCCATCATGAAACAGCTGGAAGCGTGGAAGTACGCATCCGGGTCCATGTTCTGCACCCGCTTGTCCTGCCGCGCGACCGCGGCCGGCAGGTACTTCAGCAGCAGGTTGCGGCCCTTGAGGTCGACGTAGTGCGCCAGATCGGTGGAGGTGAACACGTCGCAGTTGGGCGTGCCGGCCTTCAGGTCCTGGTTCAGGCGCTGGAACGCCACCTGGGCGGTGGTGCGCACGACGTTGACCTTCACGCCCGGATAGCGGGTGCTGAAAGTTCGACCCATCTTCTCGGCCACCTCGGAGGTCTGCGGCACCGTGTACCAAGTGAGCTCACCCTCCTTGCGCGCCGCCTCGTGCAGCGTGGCCAGGTTGATGGGCTGGGCTCGCACGACATAGGGGGCGGCCAGGGCACCGGCGGCCAGGAGGCCGAACTCTCGTCTGCGCAACTGCATGGATGTCTCCTTGAATCGGGACCGATCGGCGTCGGCCAACAAAGTATGCACAACATCAAACAATAAATACACTAGGTGTTTGTATGAATCCATTGATGGCGAGTGCAGCCGTCTAATCGCGGTCCATGACACAAAGCGTCGCCATCCACATCCATCGCCACGGCGATGCCGAGGTTCTGTCAGACACGACGGTCGAGGTGCCGCCGCCCGCCGCGGGCGAGCTGCAGATCCGCCAGAGCGCCATCGGGCTGAACTTCGCCGACATCTACCAGCGCCGCGGTTCGCACGGCCCGCACGCAGCTACCCCGTTCCCGATCACGCTGGGCGCGCAGGGCGCGGGCGTGGTCGAGGCGATCGGCGCGGGCGTGACGGGTTTCGCGCGCGGGCAGGCGGTGGCGTACGTCCATGCCGGCGCCTACCAGGTGACGCGCAACCTCCCGGCGCACCGCGTGGTGCCGCTGCCAGACACCGTGTCGCAGGAACTGGCCGGCGCCACCTTGCTGCGCGGTCTCACCGCCGAGTACCTGCTGCGACGGCTGCACGTGGTGCGACCCGGCCAGACCGTGCTCGTGCATGCGGCCGCCGGCGGTATGGGCGTGATCCTGTCGCAATGGGCGCGCGCGCTCGGCGCGACCGTGATCGGCACCGTGGGCTCGCCCGAGAAGGCGCGCGTCGCGCTTTCGCACGGCTGCCACCATGCGATCGACTACCGCCGCGAAGACTTCGCGGCACGCACTCTGGCGCTCACCGGTGGCGCGGGCGTGGACGTGGTCTACGACGCGGTCGGCAAGGACGTCTTCCTGTCCTCGCTGAAATGCACGCGTCCGCGCGGCATCGTGATCAGCTACGGCACCGCCTCGGGCGACGTCGAGGCCTTCGACCTGCAGTTGCTCCACGCGAAGTCGCTGAGCGTATGCCGTCCGACCCTGCGCAGCTTCATCGCCGATCCCCAGGAACTGCGCGATGCGGCGCGGGCCTTTTTCGGCGCCCTGATCGAGGGGCAGGTGCGGCTGGAGGTCGCTCACCGCTATGCGCTGGCCGACGTGCGGCGCGCCCACCGCGAACTCGAAGGCCGCGCCACCACCGGCGCGACCGTGCTCATTCCCTGAAGGAGAGGACGACCGCCATGCGACTTTTTCATGCCTGGCTGTCCAGCGCCTCGCGCCGCGTGCGCCTGTGCCTGGCCGAGAAGCAGATCGACTATGAAAGCGTTGCCGTCGACCTCGGCAAGCAGGAGCAGCACGCGCCCGCATTTCTCGCGATGAACCCGAACGGCGTGGTGCCCGCCCTGGAGATCGCGCCCGGTCGCTTTCTTCACGAGAGCTCGACCATCTGCGAGTTCCTCGACGACATCCAGCCCACGCCGCCCCTGCGTCCCGTCGACCCCTACGCGCTCGCCCAGTTGCGCAACTTCGTGCGCTGGACTGACGAGAAGGCGCTGCCGAACCTGCTGATCCTCAACTGGAGCCTGATGCTGCAGCCGATGGCCCGGCAGTGGAGCGATGAGGAACTGCAGCAGAAGATCGCCCGCATCCCCACGGCCGAGCGGCGCGAGGCCTGGGTCCGGATCGCGCGCCAGCCCTATTCCGACGAGGAGAAGGCCGAGGCACGGCGCAAGCTGCTGCTGCTCGTCGACAAGATGGAGGCCATGCTCGCCGGCTCGGCGTCGCCCGCACCTTCGACCTGGCTGATCGGCGAGCACTACTCGCTGGCCGACATCGCCGCCGTGCCCTTCATCGCCCGCATCGCCGAGATCGCACCCGAGGCGCTCGATGCGTCAGCCAGCCCGCGCGTGCACGCATGGTGGGAGGCCGTGCGGCAACGACCGGCCTTCGCGGCCGCGCGACTGCAGGCCTTCGGCGAGGTGCTCCAGCAACGCGAACACGCCAGCACGGCCGGCCACTGAAGCGAGACCGACGCACCAGGCCCGCGTACTATCATCCGGGCGACACAACATGGCCACCACTTCCCGCGTCAACCTCAGCGACAAGATTCGCGAAGCCCTCGAGGACGAAATCGTTTCCGGCAAGCTCTACGCAGGCTGCCGCCTCGACGAGCAGGAACTGATGGAGCGCTTCAACGTCTCGCGCACGCCCGCGCGCGAAGCGCTGCAGCAGCTGGCGACCGCTGGCCTGGTCGACATCGTGCCGCGCCACGGCGCCGTGGTCGCGACGCTCTCGCTCACGGAGTACGTCGCGATGCTCGAGATGCTCACCGAGCTGGAAGGCCTGGCCGCCCGCCTGTCGGCGCGCCGCATGCCCGCGGCGCTGCGCAAGGACCTCGAGGCCTCGATCCGGGCCTGCGAGGAGGCCGCGGCCCAGGACGATCCGGTCGCCTACGAGCGCGCCAACCGCTGGTTCCACGAGACCGTCTACGACGGCAGCCTCAACGAGGTGCTCGCGCGCCAGTTGCGGCTCATGCGCCTGCGCATGCGGCATCCACAGCGCTCGCTGTTCGACCGGCCCAACCGGGTGCGCAACTCGATGGTCGAACACCGAGCGATCGTGCAGGCGATCCTGAATGGGGACGAAGACGGCGCCGACCGCGCCATGTCGATGCACATCTCCAGCGGTGGAAATGTGTATGTCGATGCGGTCGCCAAGGGCGCATCGAAAAAGCACACCGTTCCCTCCGCTTAGAGCCTCCGCGTCGGACAGATCGCAGGCAAAGCGATAGCTCTTTTCAGGCTTGCCACGCCGCATCGAGGGCGACCACATCGGCGCGGTCGCGGGCTAGGTCGATTTCGTGCGCGCCGCATTGCAATCGGACGGTGGGGTCTCGATCATCGTGCTGCCTCCACCGGGAAGGACGGCCGCTCGAAGATCGCCAGCCGGCTCCATGGACCGGTGACGACGGCCCGCGGCGATGTCGACGTGATCGCCACCGAGCACAGCATGGCCCGGCTGCGAGGGCTGACGATCCGCGAGCGCGTGGAGGCCATGGTGTCGATCGCAGCGCCCGAGCACCGCGAGGCGTTGCGGTACGAAGCCAGGCCGCTGCTTCGCACTGTTTAGAAATGCATCCTCAAGACCATGGCGAGTCAACGACGGAACCAGGGGGCAACGAGCACACGGCCTGTCGTGCAGGGCCGCCCAACGGGCATCGCTCAACGATCTGTCGAATCCGACACCTGTTCATCAGCGATCGCATCCGCACCCCACGGGATGTTGGAAATCCAACGTTCAATCGACAGCGGGTCGGTACGCGACCGCAAACCTTTGCGTCATATCGTTCAGGCGCTTGTCTAGAGACCACAGTTCGGCGCCAGGCGTCATCAGCGTCGATGCCACAAGCGTCAGGTCCACGAGGCCACACCCCCATCCAAAGAGACGCTCTTTTTCGATGAAGAGGAGCACTTCGCGCAGGCAGGCTGGCTGCAGATGTTGCAGGGTGATGGAGATATCCAAGCATCTGCGTACGCTCTGGGGGGGTACCGCATGCGAGCTCCGCTATCACCAGGGGATGAATCAATACTTGGTCCACGCCGAGCAGCTGCTCCAAGGCGGAGTTCCGCGCGCGAAAATGATCAATTCAAACCGAGGTATCAATTCGCCCCAGCGTCATGAACAGGTGTCGTGTCCCGACGAGGAACATCGGAGATCTCGGGCATCTGTCCCCCAAGCGCCGCAAGCCGTTTTGCGGACTGGACTCTCACAAAAGTCTTGATCGCTTCCCTGAATAGATCCGCCTTGTTCATACTCGGATCCGCTACTTTGAGCGCCTCCTCATACAACGTATCGTCGATCGTGACGGTCGTTCTCATAAGCTCCTTGTTCTCGAACTCGATGCCATCGATCGTCCACCCCGACGCGACAACCGTCAACGGACATGCTTGATCACGGCAGGAGGTTTGCATTCCCGCGGATGGTCAAGGACACCAAGCTTCGCCAGCCGTACCAGCGATGCGTGGTCGCGGATCTGTACCCAGGTGTCGCACCTTCAATGCCCCAATGCTCCAATGCTCCTCCGACGCGTCGCCGCGCCCTGCAGCCGAAGAACCGGAAAGAAAGGTGACGATGCGCAGGGGTGCCCCACAGCGGAGACGGGCTCCCACAAAGCCCCGGCGGCAGAGTTGCCCGAAGCTCTCCCTGCGAAGGACATCGAAACGTTGCTGACCCCCGGATTTTCTCGGCTCTCGTCTGACAACGTGGACGCATATTTTATCTACTTCAATGGTTAAATTGACTTGAAACTTCCAAGACTTTAGTTATCATGATGGTTAATATGCGGGACCGTTCCATCTCATCCGCTGCCCGCGGCACGACCATCGAAGTGCATGCGAACGGCCGATGGCAAGCCGCCGCCACGATCCAGGCGTTGGGAGCAGATCGCTGCCGTTTCGAGTACCTGCCTGAGTACGTTTTCGGCGAGGAGAATCCGCAGCCGGTCGCGTTGGGTCTGCCTGTGGGCATCGAAGCCGACCGATTCGTGGAGGGCCCTACAGGCCGCGAGCCGGATCGCCGCCCGCCGGCCTTTGTCTATGACTTGGTGCCACAAGGCAGAGGCCGCAGGTATCTGCTGGACAGGCTGGGTCTGGCAGACGCCGAAAACATGTTGCTGCCGCTCGTCATGAACGGTGCTTTCAATCCGATCGGTTGTCTGCGATTCGAAAGCGCAATGGAATTCTTCCGCGAGGAGGCCGCACGCGGCGCTGATCCTGGCGCACAACGTGGCTTTTCCATGAAAGAGGTTCTGAACCACAGCGAAGAATTTCTCGAGCATCTGTCCCTGCATGCCATGCTTGCCGCAGGCACCACCGGCGTGCAGGGTGTCGCCCCGAAGTTCCTGCTGACGACCGACGAAGCCGGGCGCTGGTTCGCAGACATGGCACTGCCCGACGAACGCGCCACCACACACTGGTTGCTCAAGTTACCCCGAGGAAGAAGCGAGGCAGACCGCACCGTCCTTCGCAATGAAGCCGGTTACCTTCGTCTCGCTGCTGCGTGTGGGTTGCGAATGTCGAGCACGCCGCAACTTCAAGGCGAGGTCCTGTTCGTACGCCGTTTCGATCGGGTCGTCGTCGACGGTCAAGTGCAACGACTGCACCAGGAAAGCCTCGCAAGCATCTGTGACTTGAGGGGTTTCGGTTTGCCCAAGAGCCAGCACTTCCTGCTCTCAGGCTTGCGCTCGGTCGTGTCAGACCCGTTCACGGAAACTGTGGAATTCATTCGACGCGACGTGCTGAATCTGGCCATGCGCAACACCGACAACCATGCACGCAACACAGCCGTGCAGCGCCTGATCGACGGCACCGTTCGGCTGACACCCCTCTTCGACTTCGCCCCCATGTTCCTGGATCCGGAGGTCGTGGCGCGAGGCTGTCACTGGCGCGACGATGCTGGAAAACTTCAGCGCAACTGGACTGAAGTGATAGACGCGCTTCAAGTGAGCGACCAGGAGAGAGAGCGCATCGCACATGCGCTCCATGCCTTCGCACCCACTGTCGCGGCGCTGGCTGATACGGCCAGGGAATGCGGCGTGGAGCGGGCCGTCATCGAGGCATGCCGCGGCAGTATCGATACGCAGGCATCGCAACTGGACGCCTTGGGCGATCTTCTGCCCAGAACCGCACGGAGCAAGCCTCGTGGATAAGCGGCGCAAGGCGCCGGATCTCTCACACGAGCGCAAGCTGCGCCAAGAGATCTACGACGCCATGGCGGCGGGGCGGATGTCTGTGGGACAGGCCGTGGCTGCCATGCGGCGGATCAGCCGCCTGACCCAACCAGAATTCGCCAAACATCGAGGGCTCAGCGTACAGAGTCTTCGGCTCATCGAGAGCGACAAGACCAATCCGACCATCGACACGCTGGGAAAGATCGCGAGCATCTTCGGGCTGCAGGTCGGCTTCGTGCCAAAGACCGGCTCCTGCGTTTCATGGCAGGAACTCGAACGCGGCCTGTCAGAGTCTCCCGAAGCGGTACCGCAGCCCTCTCGCATCGAGCGCAGTGAATGAGTTCAACGCTGCAGGTTCCCGTGAAGACTCGCCTGCGCGCTTTCTGCACACGCACCGCTTGACCTTGGGGCAGCTGGCAAGTGTGCTCAGAAATCTTCAGCCTGTAGAACGCACCGCTTCATCCGTCTCGCGTTTTCGTTGCTTCGGATCAAGCGCTTGCCGCACAGCTTGAGATTCACTGCTCCTGCACGGCCCAGCACACCAGCCGCACTCACCAAGTGGCAGCACTTCATGTGACCCCTCAGCAAACTGCACCTGCAGGTCGATCGATCAAATCAAAACGCCGTCTATGCAGACGAACGTAAGGGCAGGATCGAATGCAGACTTCCGACGCGCGAGGTCGTTCGTTGCCTGCCGCGACAACTGTTTCTGAGGTCGCTTGCAGCCTCAGTTCGCTTCCTACCGTGGCCGACGGCACGACAGACTCCGAGCGCCAGGCCGCTCGGCCTGACGCTGCTGCGATGGCGAGTCGGCGATGGAACCGTAACGTTTTGAGGTTGCCCGATGGCGCTTGTACGATGCGAGTCATCAACCGGGGACGTATGCTCCTGCGCGCCCCAGCAATGAGGAATCGACATTGAACCACACTGAAGCCGCTGCTCCGGATCACACGGGCTCCAGCACCGTCACCGCGCCGCGGACGACCGGTGCCGCCAAACCGTTCAACGAAGACGAACGCCTCGCGGCGCTGCGCCGCTACCAGGTGCTCGATACCACCGCAGAGCAAGCCTACGACGACGTGACGACACTCGCGGCGGTCGTCTGCAAGGCGCCGATCGCGCTCATCTCGCTCATCGACCAGGACCGCCAATGGTTCAAGTCGCGCGTGGGGCTGGAGGCGAGCGAGACGCCGCGCGAGCTCGCGTTTTGCGCCCATGCCATCCTTGAACCGGACATCGTGTTCGAAGTGCAAGACGCCCACGTTGATCCCCGCTTCGCCAACAATCCGCTGGTGACCGGCGAGCCAGGCATCCGCTTCTACGCAGGGGCACCGCTGGTCACGACCGACGGTCTGCCGATCGGCACCGTCTGCGTGATTGATCGCGAACCACGCGCGCTGTCGGCCGCCGAACGCAAAGCGCTGCAGTCGCTGGCACGGCAGGTGGTCGCACAACTCGAACTGCGCCAGGCCATGGCCGGGCTGGAGCTCGAGAGCATGACCGATCCGCTGACCTCGCTTTGGAACCGGCGAAACCTTGATCGGCGACTGCACGCGGCCTGGGATCTGCATGCACGCGAGCGTTCGCCGCTGAGCCTGCTGATGATCGACCTGGATCACTTCAAGCGCATCAACGACGCACACGGCCATCCAGTCGGAGATCGGGTGCTGGTGCAGGCCGCGGCGATCATCCGCGACCAGATCGGCAGTGATGGTCTTGTCGCTCGTTTCGGCGGCGAGGAATTCTGCGCAGTGATGCCGGGCATGGCCGCCGAGACGGCGCGGGAACGCGCCGAGCAGGTGCGGCGCGCCATCGAGGACGCGTCGTGGCCCGCCGCTCATGTGACCGCCAGCGTCGGCGTGGCGACCGCGATGGCTGACGCAGAAGGCTCTCCCAACGTGATGCTCACGCGCGCCGATCGCGCGCTGTATGTCGCCAAGCGCGAAGGCCGCAATTGTGTGCGGCAGTTTGACGGGTGGTCTGATCGGCTGGGCGTCGAACTCCATGCGCCGCGGCCGATCACTCAATGATCGAGCGTCGACGAAAAGAACAGGTCCGCGCCGCATCCAACCCGGCCAAGTGCTCGCTTGCGATGCACCGCCGCGCTACATTCGTCAGGAGTACGCAACAATCCCGGCGATCAACCGAGCAGACCACCAGGGGGTAGCTCGACATCAAGAATACCGAGCCCAGCCCCCTCGTTCGGTCGAAATTGACGAAGACATCATCCCCAGCATTGAGAGATCGTCTGAACGAACTTCCCACTCACCCCGTCAGCGCTGCGCATCGGCGTTGGGCAACGCTCCATTTTTAGAGTCAACTGTCGGAACGTGTCGAGCGTTAAGTCGTTTGCACCCCGGCCCTTCGCCCCTACCACGCGCTTTGAAGACGGTTACCGTCCGGCTCGGTTCACCCCAAAAGGTCGAATCAACGCGTACCACCTTCAGTGCTGAAGGCTTTCCCCCCGCCCCACCAACAAGGTGTTACATGCCTGCTGCCGCATTGCCGGTGAACGAAGAAGAGCGCGTTAGCAGATTGCTCGAACTCCAAGTCCTCGACTCTGCGCCGGAGGCCGAATTCGACGCACTGGTGAACGTCGCATCTATGATTTGTGGCACACCAATCTCACTGATCAGTCTGATCGATCGCGACCGGCAATGGTTCAAGGCCAACGTAGGGCTGCCCGACACCTCCGAGACGGACAGAGGCTCGGCATTCTGTGCGCATGCCGTTTACGGAACGCAGTTTCTGGAAGTGCCGGACGCAATTCTCGACACTCGGTTCCGAGACAATCCTCTGGTCACTGGCGCACCGAACATTCGCTTCTACGCCGGCGCACCCCTGGTGCTTTCCAATGGCCACTGCGTAGGGACGCTGTGCGTGATTGACCGTGAGCCGCGCGAGTTGACCGTCCAGCAAAGGGATGTTCTAACGCACCTCGCGCGAGCTGCTGCCAAGGCTTTAGAGAGCCGTGGCGTCGCACTCAGGCTCCATGAGAACGAGCTCAAGCTACGTCAGCTCCACTCGGACCTGGAGCAAGAACACAACCGCCGCACCGAGCTGCTGGCGATGCTGGCTCACGAGTTGCGCAATCCGCTCTCAGCGATGCGCAGCGGCACGCAGCTGCTGAAGCTCGCCAAGGAAAACTGGGCCACTGTCGAGCGGGTCAAGGGTGTGTTCGATCGCCAGATCGATCATATGGCACGCTTGGTGGACGATCTCACGGAGGCCTCAAAGGTATCCGCCGGCAAGCTCGAGGTGGTACCAGGCACTGTCGATCTCCAGACTTTGCTGGCATCCGCCCTGGAGGCTGGCCTGTCGGAGATCGAGCGAGGAAGGCACGAGCTGGAGCTGGATGTCCCCACAGAACCAGTTTTCGTCAACGTGGATGCGGGCCGGATGATCCAGGTCTTGAGCAACCTGCTGGTGAACGCGGCGAAGTACACGCCGGAAGGCGGGCACATCAAGCTTCTTGCCAAGGCAGAGCAAGCTGACCTGATCATTGAAGTGAGCGATGACGGGATCGGCATCGACCCTGTCGATTTGCCCACCATCTTCGGCATGTTTGTGCAAGTCTCCGACAAACGCGCTGGCGACAAAGGCGGGTTGGGGGTCGGGCTGGCGTTGGTGGAGCGTTTGGTCCATCTCCACGGCGGGACGGTCACCGCATCGAGCGATGGGCTGGGCCTGGGCGCCAAGTTCACGCTTCGTCTGCCTTCAGCCGTCCTTGGCGCTTGAGCCGGCTCCAGCCTCGTGCTGGCAGGAACACTACAGGAAGCGAATTCAGCCTCCATCGGACGAAAGAGACCCAGGTCTGAGCCCCAAGGCTGAGCTGCCCGCGCCGCTGCGCGTGAGCACTCGCCGTCGGTTTGCGGCTGGGAGCAACTCGCATATGCGGCACTTGGGTGTGGTCGTGCATGGGCGAAACACCTCGGCACAGGGTGGCAGTATCTGCAAAGAGGCTCGGCTCGCGAAAGAGCCCGGCGGCTCGACGCCTGCAAGCGCCCGGGCCATCTGATGGCAACGCGCGGATTGCCTGTGCACTCAAGCAATTGGTGCCCCTTCGCCGACGACACTTCATTGCTCGTTGCGTGCCCAAGGCGCGCAAACATTTTGAGGGACGCGACCGCTCGGGGATCGAGCGCTGCCGGCCCCAGGAAAATTGCTTACTTCGGCTGGCGCCGGAGGGAATGCCAATCAGCCGCTGCGATGCGATCACTACTCCTGCGCGGCCCAGCACACCAAACGCAGCTCACTCAGTGGCAGCGCCACATGACTCCCGTCGGCAAAGCGCACCTCGCCCTTGTCGGCGTCGTGGGCTTTGATGCGCAATGTCCCCCGGCGCCCACCGTGTTCGACCACCAGCACCGTACGGCCCGCGCTGCGCGTCGCTGTCGCCCGGGCAACAGAGCGCTCGGCCTTCTCCGTCGGAGCAGGCCCTGGCGCTTTCTGCGTGGCCAGCATCGCTTCAACCTCCGCGCGGGTGGTCGGAGCGTTTCGCTCAAAGGCGGCCGCCACCGTTTCTGGCGCGCGGCGCCAGGCCGTCACAAGTCGGTAGAGGCCACGAAGGTCAAGGCCGATGCGCCCTTCGTCGATCGCTTGCCTGAGCGGCGGCGGCATATCGTTCAGCGCGGCCGCCTCCGTGACGAAAGACCGGGACTTGGCCAGCCTGCGAGCGATGTCCGCGCGCGACATTCCCTCGGCCTCGCGCAGTTGGACAAACAGCGCGAGGTCCAGTGGGGACATGTCCTCGCGATGCAGATTCTCCACCGCCTGAGCGAAGGGGTCCGCTCGATCGTCCAGAAAGGCGGGCACCGTGATCAAGCCTGCCTGTCGAGCGGCACGCACGCGCCGCTCGCCGCGGTTGATCAGATAGCGTCCAGCTGCAGCCCGGTTCGCTCGCACGGATACCGGCTCGAGCACCCCGTGCACACGAATCGATTCACTCAGCTCGACCAGAGCCTGCTCGCCAACGCGACGACGCGGCTGGTCGGGATCGGGATCGATCAACGCGAGCGCGATCTCCAGGGGCGCTTGCAGCGCACTTGCAGTGCCAGCTGAATCGAGAAGCTCGGAAGCCCGAAACTTGTGGAGCCCGCTGAGGTCGAGTGGCTTGATGTCCTTCATGATGGCATGCCCGAAGATGCCACGTCTTGCGCATCCATGCGACGCTGTAGCAGCTCGAAGACCTCCCCTACCTCCAAGCACGCGTCACGTGCTGAGCCCTTGGCCAGCGCCCAGACCGACACACCCTGCAACAACGCTTCCGGAATGGCCGAGCGCGTCGAGATGTGTGCGGGAACGATGTATTCGGCAAAGCTTTGGACGAGTTGCCGCATCGCTGCTTTTTGCCGCACGGAGTGAGGGTTGAAGCGATTGAGCACGATGCCGGCGAGGCGCAGCTGAGGGTTGTAGCGCTGCCGCACACCGAAGACCGTCTTGAGCATGTCGGTCACGCCATCGATGCTGTACTCCTCCAACTCGATCGGACACACCACATCGGTGGCGGCGATCAGTGAGGCGCTCATTCGCAAGCCGAGCGCGGGTGGCGTGTCGATGATCACCACATCAAAAAGCGAGCTCAGAGCCTCGACGTTCCGGCGAAACACCGGGATGGCAACTTCCGCCTTGGCGAGTTCAACGTCTGCAAGGTTCCTCGAAGCCGGCGCCAATGCAAGCCGGCCTTCTCCTGCGAGCTGGTCTTTCACCTCGGTCTCTCGCGCGAAAAGCCCCGCTGCGCCCACACCATGGGCATATGCACGCAGCGTCTTGGAGGCGTTGCCTTGCGTGTCAAGGTCGATGAGGCACACGGATCTGTCGTGCTTCTCGCGTTGCCAGAACGCGTAAAGCACCGCGAGCGTGGTCTTCCCCACCCCGCCCTTCTGATTGCTGAAGACCACCACCTTGCCCATGCCATCCCCTTGGTCGAAGGTTTGCTCGACGCGAGCGCGCAGGCACCGCAGCATGCAGCGCAGTTCGCCGGCCGAAAGGACCCGCGCGTCGACGCCGGTCGACGGCGTCGAGAACGCCTGCCGGCAAAGGTGCGCATTGGAGACCAGAGGTGCCCGGCCGATGACTACCCGAACTGATAGTGGCGCGGTGACCCTCGCGCACTGACATTGCATCTGATGCAAATCTCCACCAACTTCTCAACCCCACCTCCTGGGGTGCGGCGCCCCATCAGGCGTTGCATGCGATGCAATACGCGCGTAGCGAAGGCATCTGCGGCACCGCGCTTGACGGCATGGCCAGAAAGGCCCCAGGGAACGCGCCAAGAAACGCGCCAACGAAAGCGCCTGCAGATGTTCCCAGGAGCGCTCCTTAAGACGCTCCTGGGAACACTCCTCCCTGCACTGGCTTGCCTATCCGCCAGCGCCGAGCCCGTCGTGCTGCCCGTCGTGCAGGCATCACGCGACAGCGAGCGCGTCGCCATCCTCAGGCAGGAGCTCCAGAACACCAAAGCGTCCATCGAGGTTCTGACTCGCCGTCACGCGGCACGCCTTAAAGCGGCGGATGCCGAGGGCGCGGCGGACGTCGAACTCGAGCGCGCACGCGCGCTCGGAGACCTCGTCGCACTTGAGCGAGAGCTGGCAGCAGTCTCTCAAGAAGGCCCGTCGGCGCCACGGCGGCGCAACGCGGACGGTGCACCGTCAACCGACACCAAGCCCACCACGCGCCGCTCGGATGCGGCAGCACCCGCGCGCTGGTGGGACGTGTATCAGCAACGCATCGGCAGCGCGGACGCATCGGCGCCACCGCGCGCGGGATCTCTGTCCCCTGTTCCGCCCAGCGTGAGAAACAAAGAAAGTGGCACATGAACTTCAACACTCGTGATATCCACCGTCCGGCGATGCGCCATCCAAGAGCGCCAACGCTTGCCCTGCGCGTCCTGCTCGCCGCCGCTCTGTGTGTGCTGTGGCCCCTCATGGCGCATGCGGGCAGCCCGTTTGCAACCGGCGCCAACGCCGCGCAGCAGCAACTCGTTGCGATCCTGACACCCATTGCGGCCGTCGCGGTGATGGTCTCGGGTGCGATGGCCTGGTTCGGGCGGCTGAGCTGGTGGTGGCTGGTGGCGGTGGTGATCGGCACGGTGCTGGTATTCGGCGGCCCGCAGATCGTCTCGTGGATCCGAGGCCTCTTCGGCGTCTGAGGGGCGGCCATGCATCGCAACCACGGCATCACGGCGGACCCTCTTTTTGTCGGCATGACCCGGCCCTCCATGGTCTGGGGCGTGACCTACTCCGCCATGATGTTCAACATCGTCGTGACCATCGAATCCTTCATCGTCACGAAGAACCTCGCCTGGCTGCTCGCCTTCGCCCCGATCCATGGCGTGCTCTACCTCGTATGCCTCTACGAGCCACGTTTCTTCGACCTGCTGCAGTTGTGGGGCCGCACGCGCTTGCCAGCGGCGCTCAACGGAAACCTGCGCTTCTGGCGCGCCAACTCCTACAGCCCGCTCGCTCTGACCCTGCCCGGTGCCCGCGGCCGCCGCCGGGACCGACACGTGCAAGTGCTGATCGCCGTGGAGGGTGCGCTGTGCGATTGACCACCCGTTCTGAATCGACATTGCGCCGCGAAGCGAGCGCGGCCTCGATGATCCCCTTCTCCTCGCACGTCGATGCCCATGTGGTTCGCCTGCGCTCAGGAGACTATGTCCAGACCCTGCGCCTGGGGGGCGCAAGCTTCGAGAGCGCTGACGACGAGGACCTCAACAACTGGCATGAACGCCTGAACGTGCTGCTGCGCAACATCGCATCACCACATCTGGCGCTGTGGACCCACGTCGTACGCAGGCGAGAGACATGCTACCCCGCCGGGCGCACCGTCCCCGGCTTTGCCGATGAGCTCGAGCAGCGCTACCGCCGCAAGATGGCCGAGGAGCGGCTCATGGTCAACGAGCTCTATCTGTCCGTCGTCTACCGTCCCCAATCCACCCGTGTCGGCAACGCGGCGCTGGCCTTCCTCAAGCGAACCGACGCACAGGGCGCCTTGGCAGAGCTCAAGGACTCCCTGGACACATGCACCAAGCTTCGCCAGGAGTTACTGGCCTCACTGGAGCGCTACGACCCCGAGCCACTGGGCATCTACCGACCGATAGGCACACAAAAACCGTTCTCCTCGCTGCTCGAGTTTTTCGCAATGCTGATCAATGGGGAGTGGCAGCGCATGCCGCTGCCACGATCTCCGCTCAACGAGGTACTTGCCACATCCCGCCCCTTCTTCGGCAACGAAGCCATGGAGTACCGCTCGGGGACGCAAAGTCGCATCGGTGCCTTCCTCGGCATCAAGGAGTACCCGACGCCCACGGCGCCCGGCATGTTCAGCGGTCTTCTCACGGCCGACTTTCCGTTCATCCTCGCGCAGAGCTTCACGTTCCTGGCCAAAGGCACCGCGGTGGACATGATGCGTCGGCAGCACAACCGCATGGCGGCCGCAGGCGATCTGGCTGTCTCGCAGGCCGACGAGCTCGCAGACGCGCTGGATGACCTGGTCAGCAACCGTTTCGTCATCGGCGATCATCACTTCAGCCTGCATGTGCTCGCCGATGCCGAGGAAGGCGCGGGCGCTGTCGAGGGCGTGCCGCGGCTCAAGCAACTCAACGACCACATTGCGCGGGCCCGCTACCTGCTTGGCGACACCGGGATGGTTGTCGCACGCGAGGATCTGGCACTCGAGGCGGCGTTCTGGGCGCAGTTGCCGGGTAACTTCGGCTACCGCACGCGCAAGGCGCCAATCACCAGCCGCAACTTCGCGGCCATGTCGCCTTTTCATAACTTCCCGACGGGTCGCGCGCGCGGAAACTTTTGGGGCGATGCGCTGGCGATGCTCACGACACGCGCAGGCTCGCCCTACTACTTCTCATTGCATGCGAGCGACCCGCGCAGCCCCGATGGTGGCAGCCGTCGCGATGTGGGCCATGTCACGGGCGTCGGGCCCGTTGGTACGGGCAAGACGACCTTTCTCGGGTTTTGCATCGTCGCGATCTGCAACCGTCTGGACGCCACCCAGATCATCTTCGACAAAGACGAGGGCCTCCACATCCTCGTGCGGGCATTGGGAGGCCAGTACCTTCCGTTGAAGAACGGCATTCCCACCGGCTGCAACCCGCTGCAGCTCGACGCAGGGGTACCCACGAACCTCGAGTTCCTGCGGCAATGGCTGCGCCGCCTCGTGATGCGCTCGCCTCACGAGCTCCTGAGCGTGCGACAGGAAGACGACCTGGATCAGGCCCTGCACGGGACGCTCGCACTCGCTCCGCCCTACCGACGCTTGTCGCGTCTGCTGGCTTTCCTGGACGTCACCGACCCAGAGGGAGTGCACGCGCGGCTGCGCAAGTGGTGTGTGTCGGAGCGCGGCGACTACGCGTGGGTGTTCGACAACGACCACGACGTCGTCGCGCCCCTGCTCGAGGCCCATGCGTTGGTTGGCTTCGACGTCACCGACTTTCTAGACAACAACGTGGTGCGCGCCCCGTTGACCATGTACCTCTTCCACCTCGTCAACCGCATGGTCGATGGCCGGCCACTGGTGTGCTGGATGGACGAATTCGCCAAGCTGCTGGACGACCCCGCATTTGCGAGCTTCGCGAAGAACGGCCTGGAGACATGGCGCAAGAAGAACGCGAACATCGTGACCTTCACGCAAAGCACGCACCATGTGCTGGGCTCGAGCATCGCGCGAGCCATCGTGGAGCAGACGCCCACCAAGATCCTCTTTCCCAACCCGGAGGCGAGCCACGCGGACTGCACCGAGGGTTTCAACCTCACCGAGCGTGAGTTCGCGCTGGTCAAGCAGGAACTCGTGCCCGGATCGCGCCAGTTCCTCATCAAGCAGAACCGCGACAGCGTCGTGGCCCAGTTAGACCTCAGGCATCTGGACGATGCACTGGGCGTCATCTCGGGCCGTACCAGCAACGTCCGGCTCATGCAGGCGCTGATGAAGCGCCATGGCAACGCCCCCACTCAGTGGCTCACCCCTTTTCGCGAGGCGCTGCTGCAGCACGGCTCGCAACGACCGTCGTCCCAGGAGTTTCCACATGCCTAGAAAGCTGCTTCTCTTGCTCGTCACCTGCGCTGCGCTGCTCGCTCCACTGCAAGCGCGTGCGGGGATTCCCGTCATCGATTTCGCGGCCATCGCCAACCTGATCCAGCAGATCATGTACTGGCAACAGCAGATCTCCGCCATGCAAAAACAGTTCGACGAGCTCAAGGCCTCCAAGGAGCAGCTCAAGCAGACCTACGAGTCGATGAGCGGCTCGCGCGGCATGGAGCAGCTTCTTGCGACCTCCGATGCGGCGCGCAACTACTTGCCGAGCAGCTACGCCGATCTGAGGAAGTCGCTCGACACGCCTGTGCCAGGCTATGCAGGCCTGTCGGAGCAGGTGCGATCGATCGTGAGCGCCAACAGCGTGCTGTCGACGACGCAGATGGACGCGCTGAGCCCTGAGCTCAGGCAACTCGTCGAACAAGGTCGTCAATCTGCCGCCTTGCTGGACGGCATGACCCAAACGGCTTTTCAGAACACCAGCCAACGGTTCTCTGCACTGCAGCAACTGATCACCGCCATCGCGCGTGCCCGAGACCCCAAGGCCATTCAGGAGCTGCAAGCGCGAATCCAGGCGGAGCAGAACATGCTGACGAACGAGCAGACCAAGCTCCAGGCGCTCTACCAAGTGTCGCAGGCCGACGAGGCGAGGCTTCGCCAGCGAACCCGAGAGCGTGTGGTGTCCGGCCACGGTGAGTTTTCCAGGCGATTCACACCCACACCCTAGCCGCCCCAGCCGCCCCTGTCATCCCCTCGACGCATCGCCTCGGCGCGCCATCGCCGTGGGCATCGCCATGACGACTTCAGCATGACGCCGCTGGTTTTTCAAGCGGCGAGCGGGCTGGCTATCACCCGATGCGCTTGCAGCATGCGCACCGAGCTTGGCCACAAAACCCCACGGACGACGCCGGTCGGCGCATCCAGTGGTTGATATCGAAGTGGCGTCCCACGATTTTTGAACCTTCAGGAGCCAAGTCATGTTCTTTCGGCAGCTTTGGACGCAGCTCGCCTCTCAGCTCACTGAATTCGTGGGCGCGAAGTCTGCAGCGCTGGCGACCGCGGTCGAACCCGCGGTGATCACGTTGGCAACGCTCTACGTGATGATCTGGGGATACCTTTCGCTCACCGGCAAGATTCAGGAACCCATCCTGGAGGGGATCAAGCGGATCTTCTTCATCGCGGTCATCCTGGGTGTGGCTTTGAGGCTGTGGGCTTTCAACGAGCTCATCGTCGACACCTTCTTCCACGCCCCGACCCAACTCGCGGCAGCGATCGTCGGCGCCACGGACCCCGTCTCGACCATCGACACGATCTGGGAGAAGGGGGGAGAGGTCGCATTCAGCCTGTGGAGCAGGGGCGGTGTGCTCAATGGGGATGTGGGCTTCTACATCGCCGGCGCCGTCATCTACCTCATCATCGGCGCCGTCGCGGTCTACGCGCTTTTCCTCTTCGCCCTGTCGAAGATCGCGCTGTCCGTCGTGCTGGCGCTGGGCCCGATTTTCATCTCCCTGCTCTTTTTCGAAGCCACACGGCGCTTCTTCGAGGCATGGGTCGCCCAGCTTTCGAACTACGCGCTCGTCGCGGTGCTCGCGAGCGTGGTCGCCTCGCTCATGCTGCAGGTCGTTGCGAACTACGCCGCTCAAACCGCGGAACGTGGCGCGGCGCTCACGACGGTGGATGCCATCAACATGGCCTTGATCGCCGCGGTGGTGCTGCTCGTGATGTGCCAGGTGATGCCGATCGCCGCCGGACTTGCCAGCGGCGTTGCGCTCAGCTCCTTCAGCGCTGTCGGTGGGCTCACCAAGTGGGCGCTCGGTGGCACCAGGCGCAGCGCGTACGAAGTCGGCCGCGGCGTGCTCGACGGCCTGCACGGCGAACGGGGCAGCCGATGGGACTCCTTCCGTCGCCTGGGAGGCAACCGGGTCGGATCGTCGATCGCTTCGCTGGCCGGCAGGGGCGCAAGCGCGCAGCGCCCCACCCTGCCCAGGGACCGAGTGATGAACCCCTCTTCCTCCCGGACTTGACCCTCTCTGATACCGACTTCATAGGAGTTCTCACGTGAGATTCATGGTCGCACTCTTGCTCACCCTCGCACTTGGCGGCTGCGGCACGCGAGCGCCCCGACCTCCGACCTGCGAAGGCGCCCTCACACCCATCAACGGTGCCTCCGCGCCCCGTCCTGCAGGAGGCTCAGATGCATCGTGACGAGGCGCTCGAGCGCTACACGCTCGAAGCTCAGAGCTGGGAGCTCGACCGCGCACGTCGCGCCCAAGGCTCAGCCAAGACCGCCTGGGTCGTGGCCGCGGCCGCCACGGCCGTCGCGGTATTCGCCGTGGCCGCCGTCGCCGGACTCACGCCCCTCAAGCAGCCGGTGCCGGTGGTCATTCGCGTGGACAGCAGCAGCGGCATCGTCGACATCGTGCCGGCCTATGAAGGCACCACCGACATTCAAGAGGTCGTGACGCGTAACCTGCTGCAGAACTACGTCATTGCGCGCGAGCGCTACTTCTATGCGACCGCCGAAGCCGACTACGAACTGGTCGCCTCCCAGAACTCGCCTCTCCTGAACCAGGCCTGGGCGGCGTCGTGGGCCGCCAACAATCCACTCTCGCCGCTCAACACCTTCAAGGACGGCACGGCCATTCGCGCGCAGGTGCGTTCGGTGACCTTCCTGAAGCTGGAAAGCGGCAAGGAGAAGCTCGCACAAGTTCGCTTCAGCCGCTACGCCCGAGCCGGTGGCACAGGCGATGAGCAGACGACCCATTGGGTGGCGACGATCGAGTTCGCTTACGTGCCGCCATCGAAGGATGACAAATGGCGCTCGCTCAATCCCCTGGGATTCAGGGTGGTCGAGTATCGGCGCGAGCCCGAAGTCGCACCGACCGTCGCCGCCCCCCTCTCCCCCGCAAAGCAGGCGCGCTGATGAACCATCGTCTCGCATCTTTTCGCCAGCCCGCGCTCGTGCTGCTGCTCGTCATCGGCTGGCTGTGCACCACCCACACGGCAGTGCGCGCTGCAACGATCCCGCCCGAGGGGCACGTGGATGCGCGCGTGCGCACGATCGACTACGACCCGGAGGACGTCATCAGCCTGCATGGCTATGTGGGCTATCAGATCCACCTGCAGTTCGCTGAAGGCGAGACCTTCGTGAACCTGGGCTCCGGCGACAACGGCTCCTTCGACATAGGTGCGCAGCGCAACCACCTCTTCCTCAAGCCGAAGGAAGCGCAGGCCAATACGAACCTCACGATCCTTACCGACCGTCGCACCTACCACTTCGACTACATCGTCTCAGCCCGGGCGCCCGCCGGGGCTGCGGTGCGACGGATGATCTATTCGATCAGGTTCAACTATCCGGCCGACACGCGGCGCGCTGCCGAAGAGGCGGCCCAGCGTGCTGAGGTGGACGCGAAGCTCGCCCGCCCGGCAGCCCCGCGCAACTGGGACTACTGGTTCTGCGGAAGTGAGTCGCTCAGGCCGATCCGCGCCTCCGACGATGGTCACCACACCCGGCTTCGTTTCGCCGACCAGGCGGAACTGCCGGCGATGTTCGTTCAGAACGACGACGGCACCGAGTCGTTGCTGAACTTCAACATCGACGCCGACGAGATCGTGATCCATCGCCTCGCGCGTCGCCTGGTGCTGCGCCGGGGGCAGCTCGTGGGATGCGTGGTCAACAAGGCACTCGCAAGCGGCGCGCGCGCGCCCGGCGCCACGGCGGCGCCCGATGTCCAACGCACAACCGTGGGAGAGCAGCCATGAGCGGCGCATCGAATCCGGAGCGCGACCCGCCGGCGAATTCATCCGCCGACGACGAAGCGCTCGAAGGAAGCCGCCGCGTGGGCGCGGTCGACCCCGACACCGGCGAGCTTCACTCCGTTCCCCACCGCCCCGAACGCACGCACGCCTCCCACACCGAGCGCGGGCATGCGATCGATGGGGAGCGGACCATTCCCTCCGTGAATCGGGAACGGACGATCCAGTCGAGGATCAGCAGCTTCGTGGCAATCGGCACCATGCTGCTGCTGGGTGCCGGCTTCCTGTTCTGGTACTACAGCACCCAATATGCCAAGGGCCGCGAGGCGCAGTTGGCCGCACAGAAGGCCTCGGCGGCCCGCGCCGGCGGCGAAACCAAGGTGCCGCCGCTGGGCCGGATCGATCCGCCGCCGACGCCACCACAGGCCCCCGCACCGCCACCCAGCGCTTCGCCGGCCGCAGCGGCAGCGACACCGCCGAGCGGGCCACCGCCAAAGACACCGGCCCAGCTTGCGCTCGAGCGCAAGCTCGGAACGCCCGTGATGCGGCACGCGCCGTCACCTGACGCAGCCGCGGCAGCGACCGCCTTCGTCGGTGGCCCTGCCGTGCCGCCGGCAAGCGGCATACCCAACATGGCGCAAATTCTGGGGGCCTTGCAGCCGCCACCCTCCACTTCTCACGCATCTCCCAGCCCTCTCGACCTCGAGGGCAATCTCCGGCCGATCCGCACCCCCGCAGTTGCAGCGCAGGTCCTGCCGACACGCCGTTTGCTTCTGCCCAAGGGCGCGTTCATCGATTGCACCTTGGAGACCGCGATCGATTCGACCTACGAAGGTCTCACCACCTGCATCGGCGCCAGCGACATCTACAGTGCCGACGGCAAGGTGGTGCTGCTCGAGCGCGGCACGAAGTATGTGGGTGAGCAGCGCGGCTCGCCCCGCCAGGGGCAGGGCCGTGTTTTCGTGCTTTGGAGCGAGGCGAGAACGCCCACCGGGGTGGTCGTCCAGCTGGCATCGCCTGGCACCGACGAGCTGGGGCGCAACGGCTTGCCGGGTTTCGTGGACACCCACTTCTGGGAGCGTTTCGGCGCGGCGATGTTGCTGTCGGTCATTGACGGCACGATGCAGGCGCTGACAGCGCAGCAGCAAGGCGGCGCGGGCCTGACCAACCGCGGTGCACTGGTGATCGGTCCCCAAGGCAGCCGCGACATCCTGACCGAGGTACTGCGCAGCACCATTGCGATCCCTCCGACCGTGATCAAGAACCAAGGCGAACGCATCCAGATCCTGGTGGCCCGGGACGTGGACTTCCGCGATGTCTATGCCCTACGCGTCGCGCCAGCCCAACCCTGAGGGAGCGGAGGCCTCGCGCCCCGCCTGCCTTGCGGCCGATGACCTCTCTGGCTCGTCGACAGAAGCCACGCCAACGCCGCCCTCCTCGCTGGCGCTGTTCCTCGACCCGCTGATGCCGATGCTCGAGGACACCGAGGTCACGGAGATCTGCATCAACGAACCGGGAATCGCCTTTGTGGAACGGCAGACGGGATGGACACGCGAGACCCTCGCGTTCGCGAGCTTCGACTGGTGCATGTCGATCGCCAAGCTCGTTGCCAACTTCACGAAGCAGCGCGTCTCGGCCCAAGAACCGTTGCTATCGGCCACCTTGCCTGGCGGCGAACGCATACAGATTGTGCTGCCGCCGGCGACCTCCGAACGGACCGTCTCGATCACGATCCGTCGTCCCTCCAGTGCACTGTGGTCGCTCGATCAACTTGAATCGATGGGCGTTTTTGAGCCGACACGCTACAACGAAGCGGCATTGAAGGCAGCATCGGAGGCGGGCTCGGCGGGCCTCGAAGACTGCGAGCTTGCGGGCCTGCTTCGCGAACGCAGGTTCGTAGACTTCCTGCGCCGCGCAGTTCAACTGCGCCGCAACATCTTGCTGTCGGGCGCCACCGGCTCGGGCAAGACCACGCTGAGCAAGGCGTTGATCCTCGAAGTGCCCCCCGAGGACCGGCTGATCACCATCGAAGACGTCAGGGAGCTGTCCCTTCGCAACCAGCCCAATCACGTGCGTCTGTTCTACTCCCAGGGTGCTCAGGGACAGGCGATCGTGACGCCTGGGCAGCTCCTGGCTGGCGCCAAGCGCCAGCGTCCCGACCGCATCTTCCTGTCCGAACTGCGAACCGGCGATGAAGTCTATGACTACCTCGTCTCCGTGAACACGGGCCATCCGGGCTCGATCACCAGCGTCCATGCCGACAGTGCCCAGATGGCCTTCGTGGCACTCGCTCAGTTGATGAAGCGCAGCGCCGCCGGCCAAGGCATGACCACGCGTGAAGGCGTGGAGCTTTCTCAGCTGAGCGTGGACATCGTCATCCAATGCGCACGTGTGCGGCAGCGACGCATCGTGCAGGAGATCTGGCATGACCCCAGCACCAAGCGTCGAGCCTTGGCCTAGCGCTTTCAGGATCGCGGGTGCCTTGCTCGTTGCCGCCGTGGTCGGTCTGTGGGCGGCCGGCTACGCCTTCTTGATGCTCATGAAGCTGCCGCCCCAGAGCGCCACGCTGTCGACGATCGTTGACTATTGGCTTGTCTACGGTGATCGACCCGATGTTCGTCGATCGCTGCTGGCCGCTTTGGTGGGAGCACAAGGGATCACGCTCGGTGGCGTCGCCATCGCGATGGTCCCGCGCCGACGCGCGCTGCATGGCGAGGCCCGCTTCGCCACGCACCGCGAGATCCGAAAGGCCGGGCTGCTCGCAGACAACGGCATCGTTCTCGGGCGCCTGGGCGCGCGCTACCTCGTGCTCGCCGGTCAGCAAGGCGCCGAGGTCGAAGCACCTCCTCGCAGCGGCAAGGGCGTGGGCGTGGTGGTGCCCAACCTGCTGAACTGGCCCGGTTCCACCATCGTGAGCGACGTGAAGGGAGAGAACTTCATGCGCACGGCGGGATTCCGGCTCTCCAAGGGTCAGGAAGTGCACCTGTTCGATCCCCTGTCCGAGCAGGAGCGCTCCTCGCGCTGGAATCCGCTGGGCTATGTGTCGCAAACGCCTTACCGCTGCATCGACGACCTGCAGCGCATCGGAACGATGCTGTTCCCGGATCCCCTGGCGGGCGATCCCTTCTGGACCTCGTCCGCGCGATCGCTGTTCCTTGGGATCGCGCTGTACCTGTTCGAGACACCCGGGGCGACACGCACCTTGGGTGAAGTCCTGCGCCAAGGCATGGCGAGCGACGCGGAGGGCTTCCAGAAACATTGGAAGCGCGTCATCGAATCGTGCGAGCGCGCCGGCTACCCGCTGTCGCAGGAGGCTGTGCGCAGTCTCTACGACGTCATCGACCTCGCGCCAACGACCGCCTCGAGCATCCGCAAGACCTTCACGAGTCGACTTGATCTGTGGCTCAACCCCATGATCGACGCGGCCACTTCGGCCAACGACTTCGATCTTCGCGACCTGCGCAAGCGTCCGATCTCGATCTATGTGCAGATCAACCCAGACAACATCGCGCGTCTGCAGCCCTTGCTCAACCTGTTCTTCCAGCAGGCCATCGGTTTGCAGACGCGTGAACTGCCCGAGAGCAACCCGGCCCTGAAGCACCAGCTGCTGCTCATGCTCGACGAGTTCCCCGCGCTCGGGCGCATTCCGGTGATCGCGGAATCCACGGCGTTCCTGCCCGGCTACAACGTGCGCACCGTGGTGATCGTCCAGTCCAACTCGCAGCTGATCGAGAAGTACGGCGTGGAGGGTGCCAAATCGATTCGCAAGATGCTCGCCGCGCGCATCGTTTTTCCGCCGAAAGAGTACGAAGATGCCGAGGCCATCTCGCGCGAACTCGGCACCTACACGGTCCGCCAAAAGAGCGTCAGTCGGCCGATATGGGGCGGCTCAGGCACATCGGGCAGTGTCAGCATCAGCGAACAGCCGCGCCGGCTGCTGCTGCCCCAGGAAGTCAAGGAGCTCGACCCGGCGCGCATGATCCTTTTCTACGAAGGACTCAGGCCCGTCCTCGCTCACCGCATCATCTACTTCAAGGACAAATCCTTTGCTCGGCGGGAAATCGCCCCGCCCGAAGTCCCGAAGCTTGTGATGGCCGCGCCTGCGCCACCGGCAGGAGCGAGCGCTGCGACTTCGACGACACCCGCCACGAGCACGGGCCATGCGTTGGCGAAGGATGAGCTGCAGATAGCCCATGCCGTGCTCGACGGCAGTTTGGATCTGAAGGACTTCTCTTTCGACTTCGACGACGTCGACATCCCCACCGAATCACTCAGTGAGGCGGAAATGAAATGCCGCACCGACGAGTTCATGGCCCGCCTGCTGGTCTGAGCGGCCCGGTCCAACCAAAGCCATCGCATGCACTCCACATCCAACGTCGACCCACTCGACGGGCAGCCGCCAGGGGCCGCGCCTTCACCGCAATCGGGGTCCGATCCCCAGGGGACCGTCAGCACGAGGCGTCCACTCGGGCGCCACGCGCCGGTGCGCGGCGTGTTGCTGGAGGCCGCCGCGGCGCCCTATCAATTCGATCCGGCAGCGCGACGCTCGTTTTACGTGACCCTGCGCACGGAGGTTGGAGAACGCAGGCTTTGGGGCGCCGACCTGGAAGCGGCTCTCCAGCGAGCGGCATCCCAGCCGCGCATCGGAGACGAGGTCGTCGTCTTGCCCCTGGGCACGAAACCCGTCCGGCTTCGCGTTCCCGCCCACGATGGCCATGCCGACGCTGTCGGCGAAGAGCGGGTGCTTGCGCAGCGGCGCCACTGGCGTATCGAGACGCAAGACCATATGCACATGCTCGCGCAAGAGGCCCAGCAGCTGCGGGCCGATCGAACGCCGTCGCCAGGGACGATGCAGCGCGACCCCCGTCTGACATACGCCATGGCCGGACTGCGACTGGCCGCGCAGTACGCCCAGCGCCTCACTGCCGATCCGCGCTCTCAGCAGCAGTTGCTCGCATCCATTCGCCATCGCATCGCCGACGCGCTCGCCGATGGACTGGACATCCATCTCCCGGACAGGCGGGTGGCGATGGCGCGAGCGCCCTTACTGCCAGGACCGGGACGCGCTGCCGAGTGGGACAGACATGCCCATGAGCGGCCGTGAATTCGCAAGGCAGAGGCGCGCCCCCTCCGGCTGGCCCTGCAGGCTCGCCCCGTACATTGCCTGATGACCATGCGTCGTGATGCTCGCACCAAGACCTCGATGCCCACGACACGTGGGGACGGCACCGGCGAAGCGGCGGCCAGCGGCCGCTGGCACCTGGCGGACGGATCGCTCGAGGCGCTCAAGTGGCTCGCGCTGGCATTGATGGTGGGGGACCACGTCAACAAGTACCTTCTGGGCGAGCAGGTCGCCACGCTCTACCTGCTCGGTCGCATGGCGATGCCGCTCTTTGGCTTTGTGCTCATGTACAACCTCGCGCGCCCTCGCGTAGAGGCCGCGAGTGTTCATCGACGTGTAGTGAAGCGGCTTGCGGCCTTCAGTGTGCTCGCGACGCCTGCGTTCGTGCTGCTTGTCGGATGGTGGCCACTGAACATCATGGCGACGTTGCTCGTCGCGACTCTGATCGCCTGGCTGCTGGAGCTCCGGACCGTTGGCCATCGATGTCTGGCACTGGTCGCCTTTGTGGTTGGTGGCACGGTGGTTGAATTCTGGTGGCCGGGACTGCTGTGCTGCCTGGGCGCGCGCTCCTTCATTCGCCGCCCGAGCTGCAGGACCGCAGCTGCATGGTTGCTTGCGACCGCGTCCCTATGGCTCGTCAACGGCAACTTCGCTGCCCTCGCCGCGCTGCCCTTGATCTGGGGGTTCAGCTGCATCCATGTCCCCCTTGAACGGTGTCGATGGGTCTTCTATGTCTTCTACCCCACACACCTGCTCGTCCTTGCCCTTGTGCTGCACCTCGCCGGCATCCCGCACGGTGCTTTGAATCCATAGCGGTGTCGATCGCGCGCACAGCGCGGCGCACAGTGTCGTCGCTGCACACATGGCAAGGGCAGCCACCACGCACCTCGTACGCTGGCACGCAGACGTGCTTTCAGAGGGAAATCGGGATGTGATCTCGAACTGCGCACGAGCGCGGCGACCGGGGCACGACGTTTGCAGAACGAGTGACTCTCAACACCACCTGGAGCCTCGAACATGCAAGAACCTCTATGGAACCAGTTCCTGACCGCGCGCGACAAGGCGGTCTTCGCCACCTCCGGCTTCGGCGCCAGGGGCGGCTTCGGCAAGCGGCCAGCGCTGCTGGTCATCGACGTGAGCTATGCCTTCTGCGACGAGAAGCCGGTGCCGATCCTCGAATCCATTCGCAACTGGCACACCTCCTGCGGCGAGGACGCCTGGCTCGCGATCCCGCACATCCGCGCCCTGATCGACAAGAGCCGCGAACGCGGCGTGCCGGTGATCTACACCACCGGCGTGCGCCGCGCCGACAGCTGGGATGGCGGCAGCTGGCGCTGGAAGGATGCGCGCCTGAGCGACGACGGCGAGCAGATCGCGAAGTCCTCGCGCGGCGCGAACGAGATCGTCGCCGAGATCGCGCCGGGGCCGCGCGACCTCGTGGTCCTCAAGCAAAAGCCCTCGGGCTTCTTCGGCACCAACCTCGCGAGCTATCTCACCTTGCTGGGCTGCGACAGCGTGATCGTGACTGGCACCACCACCTCGGGCTGCGTTCGCGCGACGGTGATTGATGCCTTCAGCCTCAACTACCGCGTGGCGGTGGCGGAGGACGGCTGCTTCGACCGCGCGCAGGCCAGCCACGCGATCAACCTGTGCGACATGCACGCGAAATACGCGGACGTGGTGAAGACCGCGGAGCTGCTGGACTACCTCGGCACCTTGCCCGCTGGCCAGTTCGAACTGCCCGACGGGCAGCCCGCGATGGCCTGATGGTTCCGGGTGTCCGGCTGTACGCGCGCGCGACAGCCGAGGCGCCCGATCTGTCTGCGCGGCAGACAGACCCGGCGGCCACCGGGCGCTGCGCGGCCTTGGTTTCGCTGGCACGGAACCTGCCCCTTGGCACCACCACCCGCCCCGCGAGACACGGCCGCCGAGCCGATGCCAGCGGGGTCGCATCGAATCGTAGAGGAGCACATATGAGATCGAGAACTCGCGCTTTCGCGTCGCGGCTTGTGGCCGCATCCCTGTTCGCGGCGGGCCTGCTGCCGCTGTCGGCGCTGGCCGAGAAGGTCTTGCGCGTCGGCATGACCGTGGCCGACATCCCGCTGACCACCGGACAGCCGAGCCAGGGCACCGAGGGGCTGCGCTTCATGGGCGGCACGGTCTACGACTCGCTCGTGAGCTGGGATCTGTCGAGCGCGGACAAGACGGCGGTGCTGCGGCCCGCGCTGGCCGAGAGCTGGTCGGTATCGGCCACCGACAAGACGCTGTGGACCTTCAAGCTGCGCCGCGGCGTGAAGTTCCACGACGGTTCCGAGTTCAACGCCGATGCCGTGGTCTGGAACCTCGAGAAGCTGATGAAGCGCGACGCGCCGCAGTTCGACCAGGCCCAGTCGACCCAGGGCTCGCAGTACTACAGCGCGATCAGCGGCTGGGCCAAGGTCGACGACCACACGGTGCAGATCCGTACCGCCAAGCCCGATGCGGTGCTGCCCTACAACCTGGTCAACATCTTCTTCTCGAGCCCGAAACGCTGGGCCGAGGTGGGCAAGGACTGGAACAAGTTCGCCGCCCAGCCCTCGGGCACCGGCCCGTGGATCCTGCAGAAGCTAGTGCCGCGCGAGCGCGCCGAGCTGGTCCGCAACGCGCAGTACTGGGATGCGGCGCGGGTGCCGAAGTCCGACCGCCTGGTGCTGCTGCCGATGCCCGATCCGAACACGCGCGTGGCCGCGCTGCTGTCGAGGCAGGTCGACTGGGTGGAAGCGCCGCCGCCCGACGCGGTGCCGCGGCTGCGGCAGGCCGGCATGCAGATCGTGACCAACAAGTACCCGCACGTCTGGGCCTACCAGATCAGCCTGCTCGACGATTCGCCGCTGAAGGACGTGCGCGTGCGCAAGGCCGCCAACCTCGCGATCGACCGCGAGGGCATGGTGAAGCTGCTGGGCGGGCTTGCGCTGCCGGCCAAGGGCATGGTCACGCCGGGCCATCCATGGTTCGGCAATCCGGCCTTCGACATCAAGTACGACCCGGCCGCCGCCACCAGGCTGCTGGCCGAGGCGGGCTACAGCAAGAGCAACCCGGCGCGCATCAAGATCGTGATCGCGCCCTCGGGCTCGGGCCAGATGCAGCCGCTGTCGATGAACGAGCTGATCAAGGAGAACTACAAGCAGGTCGGCATCGACCTCGAGTTCGAGGTGATGGACTGGGAGGCGCTGCGCGCGCGCCGCCGCGCCGGCGCCTGGGCGCCCGAGAACAAGGGCCGCCATGGTGTCAACAACAGCTGGGGCTTCTGGGACCCGGACATCGCGCTGATCAAGACCGCGGCCTCGTTCGAGCCGGTGCCCACGGGCTACAACTGGGGCCGCTTCAACGACCCGAAGGCCGACGAGTTGGTGACGCGCGCGCGCACCACCTTCGATCCCAGGGAGCAGGACCGCATCCTGGCCGAACTGCATGCACGCATCGTCGACCAGGCCATGTGGATCTGGGTCGTGCACGACGTGAACCCGCGCGCGCTGTCGCCGCGCGTCAAGGGCTTCGTGCAGGCACAGAGCTGGATCCAGGACCTGACGCCGGTCGTGGTGGACTGAGCGCCAAGCACCGCCATGTTCGTCTACTTCCTGCGCCGCCTGCTTTACACCGTGCCGATCGCGATCGGCGTGTCGCTGTTCTGCTTCGCGCTGATCCACCTGGCACCGGGCGATCCGCTGAGCGCGGTGCTGCCCGAGAGCGCCAGTCCGCAACTGGTGGCCGAGGTGCGCGCCGCCTACGGCTTCGATCGCTCGCTGCCCGAGCAATACCTCAAATGGCTGGGCCACGTGCTCACCGGCGACTTCGGCCAGTCGACGGTGACGCGCCGCCCGGTGCTCGACGAGGTGGCGCCCGCGGTGGTCAACACCTTCGCGCTCGCCGCGGCCGCCACGCTGCTGGGCATGTCGGCGGGCCTGCTGCTCGGGCTGGTGGCGGGTTTTCGCAGCGGCAGCACGCTCGACCGCGCGGTGACCACGGTGGCGGTCACCGGCGTGAGCATTCCGCACTACTGGCTCGGCATGGTGCTGGTGGTGGTGTTCTCGGTCAACCTGGGCCTGCTGCCCGCGATGGGCATGGGCTCGCAGGGCGCCGACACCACCTTCTCGCTGAGTGCCGACAGCCTGCGCGCGCTGGTGCTGCCCGCGATCGCGATGGCGGTGATCCCGGCCGGCATCGTGGCGCGCACGGTGCGCAGCACGGTCGCCGAGGTGCGCAAGCGCGAGTTCGTGCAGACGCTCCATGCCAAGGGGCTGCCGCCCTTCGGCGTGTTCGTGCACATCGTGAAGAACGCGGCGCCCACGGTGCTGGCCATTGCCGGCCTGCAGCTCGCGCAACTGCTCGGCGGCTCGATCCTGGTGGAGACGGTGTTCTCGTGGCCGGGCACCGGCTTCCTGCTGAACACCGCCATCTTCACGCGCGACCTGCCGGTGCTGCAGGGAACCATCCTCGTGCTGTCGATGTTCTTCGTCTTCATCAACCTCGCCGTGGACCTGGTCCAGACGATGTTCGATCCGCGCATCAAGCGCAGCTGAGCCATGAACCGGATTCTTCCTCTTCGTCCCACGGCCGTGCCACCGGCACCTGCGGTGCCCGCAGCCGCATCGCGGCGCCCGGTCTCGCGCAGCTTCTGGCAGCAGGTGGCGCGCCGGCTCGCGCGCGATCCGCTCACGCTGACCTGCCTGGCCGTGCTGCTGCTGGTGGTCGCGCTGGCCATCTTCGCACCGTGGGTCGCACCGCACGACCCCTTCGCCACGAACATGACACGACGGCTGCTGCCGCCCGGCGATGCCAGCCACTGGCTCGGCACCGACGAGCTCGGCCGCGACCTGCTCTCGCGCCTGCTGCACGGCGGGCGCAACTCGCTGTTCATGGGCTTCATGCCCGTGCTGTTCGCCACGGCGATCGGCGCCACGCTCGGCATCGTCGCGGGCTACGCGGGCGGCGCGCTCAACATGGCGATCATGCGCGTGGTCGACGTGTTCTACGCCTTCCCCTCGGTGCTGCTGGCGGTCGCGATCTCGGGCGTGCTCGGCGCGGGCATGCTCAACAGCTTGGTGTCGCTCACGCTGATCTTCGTGCCGCCGATCGCGCGCGTGGCCGAGAGCGTGACCACCCAGGTGCGCTCGCAGGACTACGTGGACGCGGCGCGCGCCACCGGCGCCTCGGCGCTGCGCATCGTGCTCGGCCATGTGCTGAGCAACGTGCTCGGGCCGATCCTGATCTATGCCTCGAGCCTGGTCAGCGTGTCGATCGTGATCGCCTCCGGCCTGAGCTTCCTGGGCCTGGGCGTGGTGCCGCCCGAAGCGGAGTGGGGGCTGATGCTCAACACGCTGCGCCAGTCGATCTACGTCGCGCCGCTCAACGCCATCCTGCCGGGCGTGATGATCTTCCTGACCTCGATCTGTTCCAACCTCATCAGCGACGGCCTTCGCGCGGCCATGGACGTGCACGCATGAACTCCCTCCCGCACCTCACCCCCGCGCCCACCAAGGCGCCACCCGAAGTGCCACCCGAGGCCGCGCCGCGCCCGGTCATCCTGCGCGTCGCGGGGCTGCGCAAGCATTTCCCGCTCAAGTCCGGCCTGCTCGGCCGCGTCACGGCCCATGTCAAGGCGGTGGACGGCATCGGCTTCGAGGTCCACGACGGCGAGACGCTCGGCATCGTCGGCGAATCGGGCTGCGGCAAGTCCACCTCGGCACGGCTGCTGATGCGCCTGATCGAGCCCGACGAAGGCGTGGTCGAGGTCGACGGCCACGTGGCCGGCCACGCCACCAGCGCGGCCACGCGCGCGATGCGCAAGAAGATGCAGATGGTGTTCCAGGACAGCCATGCCTCGCTGAACCCGCGGCTGACCATCGAGGACTCGGTGATGTTCGGCCTCAAGGCCGCCGGCACGCCCACGGCGACCGCGCGCGAACGCGCGCGCGAGACGCTCGGGCTGGTCGGCCTCGCGCCCGACCTGTTCGCGCAGCGCTATCCGCACGAACTCTCGGGCGGCCAACGCCAGCGCGTGAACATCGCGCGCGCGCTGGCACTGGGCCCGCGCGTGCTGATCCTCGACGAGGCCGTCTCGGCGCTCGACAAGTCGGTGGAGGCGCAGGTGCTCAACCTGCTGCAGGACCTCCAGCGCCGGCTGCGCCTGACCTATCTCTTCATCTCGCACGACCTCAACGTGGTGCGCCACGTCAGCGACCGCGTGATGGTGATGTACCTCGGCAAGGTGATCGAGGTGGCGCCGGCCGAGCGGCTCTACGAGGCGCCACTGCATCCGTACACCCAGGGCCTGCTGGCCTCGCGGCTGTCGATGGACCCGCGCCGGCGCATCGAGAAGGCGCCGCTCGCGGGCGATCCGCCAAACCCGGTCGACCCGCCCTCGGGCTGCCGCTTCCGCACCCGTTGCGCGATCGCCGAGCCCGTGTGCGCGGCGGCCGAACCGCCGCTCGCCAGCGCCGAGGCGGGCCATGTCGTCGCCTGCCACGCCTGCACGGCGGGCTCGGGCCACAGCCTCGCCAGCCCTTCGAATCCGAATCGACCGTGAGCCGGACCATGCAATCCCACTCCTCTGCCCTCCCCTCCGCACCCGCAGCCGACGCGCCGCTGGTCCAGGTACGCGACCTCACGGTGCGCTTCGTCTCGCGTGATCTCGACATCCCGGTGGTCGGCGGCGTCAGCTTCGACGTGCACCGTGGCCAGGTGCTCTGCCTGCTCGGCGAATCGGGCTCGGGCAAGAGCGTGACCCTGCGCGCGCTGATGCGGCTGTTCCCGCCGACGGCACGCATCGGCGGCGAGATCCTCATCGACGGCATCCGCATCCTCGACCTGCCGGCCTCGCGGCTGCGCAGCGTGCGCGGCGGACTGGTATCGATGGTGTTCCAGGAACCGATGACGGCCTTCGACCCGGTGTTCCGCATCGGGCGCCAGATCGCCGAGACCGTGGCCTGCCACGACGGCGTTTCGGTGAAGGACGGCCATCAGCGCGCGCTGGAGCTGTTCGAGCTGGTGCAGATCCCGTCCGCGCAGCGGCGCCTCGAGGCCTACCCGCACGAGCTGTCGGGCGGGCTGCGCCAGCGCGCCATGATCGCGCTGGCGCTGGCCTGCCGCCCGCGGCTGCTGCTGGCCGACGAACCGACCACTGCCCTCGACGCCACGGTGCAGATCCAGATCCTGCTGCTGCTGCGCCAGCTGCAGCAGGAGCTCGGCATGGCCACCATCTTCGTCACACACGACCTCGGCGTGGCCTGCGAAGTCGCTGACCGGATCGCCGTGATGTACGCGGGGCGCTTCGTCGAATCGGGCCCGGTGGCCGAGGTGATGGACGCGCCGCGCCATCCCTACACCCAGGGCCTACTGCGCTCGACGGTGCATGGCGACAGCGGGGGCCGCCCGCTCGATTCGATTCCGGGCTCGGTGCCCGACCTCAACGACCTGCCGCCCGGTTGCGCCTTCGCGCCGCGCTGCGCCCGGGTGCAGCCGCGCTGCGCGATGGGCGTGCCGCCAAACCTCGAGGTGGGACGCGCGCACCTCGCGCGCTGCGTGCGGCTCGCGGCCTGAGGCGGCGCGAGGCGCCCCCATTCGCCTTGGACTGGCGTTCGGTCTCGGTTCGGCCGGCGACGCTCTCGCCGTGCGCATGCGTGCAAGGCACGACGGGCCGCGGTGGTGCATGCCTTACCTACGTGCTACAACTTCAGCCATGAAATCATGCATCTTGCCTACCGTTCGCGTGGAGCCGGAACTGCGCGCTGGGCTCGAAGCGGTCCCGGGTTCAGACGAAACCATCAGCACCGTCGTGACCGATACGGTGCGCCCAACCGTCGACTTCCGCCGCGCCCATACGGGGTTCTACCCGCGTGGGGAGGCCGCCTGGCAGGAATATCTCCGAACTGGTGTTTCGCATCCTGTGGACGAAGTGCTTGATCGCATGCAGGCACGCATTGACGCGAGACGCCGCCAGTTGTAGTCCCGCGATACCTGCCCGGGCCTGCTCCGTCAGGGACCTCCGCAGAGGCAGAAGTGACAGGTGCGCTACTTTTCATCGCAGTAGATTGGCTTGCCGATCAAGCTGTTGTGATGAGAAGACTCATCGAAACGGAAGAGCTGGGTGATTTGGGACCTTGATGACGATCCTTTGCTTTTTCAGCTTGCAACAAGCGGCGCTGTCTGTGTGACCCAAGCCGACGCGATGGTGATCCGAAGTCTCGCGCTCTTGATCGAGCCGGAATTTGTCCTACTGGACATCCGCAGCATCGTCGGGTAGCTCAGGCGCGCGAGACCGTAGAGCTTGTTGCTTCGTGCGCCCCCGGGAGCCGCAAAGGCTGTCAGGTTCAAGACAAGCCAGTGCGTCGGTTCTGGCTGGCGATCCGCCATCGCACGCTCGGTGCGCAAACACCTCAGATGCGGTTTCGCCTTACTTAAAGTTGGTGATGCCGTCGCGCACGGTCTACGCAACACTGCCTTCGCAGGCGCCAGGGTCATCCTGGGCCGAGCCACATTTGCGAAGGAAGAGAACATGACAATATCGATGAGGAAGGCGGGGCCGCTGTCGTATCTGGCGATGGCCGTGTTGTTGGCCATGGCCGGCTGCGGGGGTGGAGGGGGCGGGGCTGGAGGCTTTCCTTGGCCGACGGGCGGGTCGACAGGGACACCGCCGGCGCCGGCGCCGAACCCTTCCACCGGAACGACGCTGAGCGGCGTGGCAGCGACCGGAGCAGCCTTCGCCGGCGCGCAGATCACCGTCACCGATGCCAGCGGCACCATGGTCTGCTCGGCGCAGACCGATACCGGCGGCGCCTACACCTGCCCGCTGCCAGCGACGGCCAAGGCACCGCTGGTGATTCGCGCGCTGCGCGACGACCAGGTGCTCTACAGCGCAGCGGTCCAGAGTTCGGGCATCGCCAATGTCACGCCGCTCACGAACATAGTGGTCACCCGGTTGTCTCCCGCGGGCAACCCTGCCCAGCTCGCGGGCGTGCTGTCGAGCCGGCCCGAGATCATCACGGCCGACAGCATCTCCCAGCAGATTGCGCAACTCAAGGCGGCCTTGCAGCCTGTGCTGGACAGTCTGGGCTTGGCCATCGGCCACCCGTTGTTCGACGCACTGGTGGCCGACGGCACGGGGCAGGACAGGCTGCTCGATGTGTTGAGCGTGAGCGTCCGACCCGAGGGCGGGGCGGCCAACATCGAGATCACGGTGAAGACGGCCGACGGCACGCCTGTCTCCGTCCAATTCCGAAGCAGCGACGGCAGCATTCCGCCGATCGGTGCGGGCGTGCAGGTCGCGGCTGTACCGCCTCCCGCACTGGTGGCAGACCTGCTCCGGCGATTCACCGATTGCTACGCCCTGCCGCTGACGCAGCGCGTCAGCACGGCGTCCAACGATGACACGGACGCGGTCGGCGGTCCGTCCGCAGTCGCGGCACCGGCATGTCGGCAACTCTTCCTCGACGACGATCCATCCACCTTCTACAGCAATGGCACGAACGTGGGTCGTTCGTCCTCGAACGCGGGTGCGTACGCCAGCCTGTTTCGCGCGAGCGCGAAAGGACTTCGCTGGGAGCAGGGTAGCGTGGAATTCTTCCGCGCCAACGGAGACATGGTGCTGAGCTACCGCACGAGGGACCCTCAAGGAAACACTGCCTTCGATCTACTGGGCGCACGCCGTGTCGGCAACACGCTCAAGCTGGTCGGCAACGGCAACGCGTACCGGGCCACGGTACAGCCCTACGCGCAGCTTCGTGAGTTCCTGAACACGCCGGCATTTAACAACTACGGCACGGGATACGACATCACGATCCCGAATCTGACCGATGGCGAAGGCCAGCCCATCTTCGCCAAGGCAGTGGTCACGACGCCGTGGGGCACGCCGTTGACCTTCTTGCCGAGCGCAGGCTACTCGACACTGCGGTTCGCTCGGGCCGACGGCATCATCACCGGAAGCTCCGTCTACAGGCTGCGTGGCGAGTATCAGAACGCGGCGACGCCCGGCAACCCCGCAGCGAAAGAGACATCGCTCACTTATGCGCAACCGCAACTCGATGACGCACAAATCCGCGCGATCACCGACCAGGGCATCTGGACCGTGGAGTTCCACCACGCCGATGCGACGAAGCCGAATGTCATCCAGACCGCACGAACGCTCTCGCGCACGCTGACGATGGCCGAGTTGCGGCAACAGCCATTGGCACAGCTGTCAGACGGATTGAGGGACTTCCTGACAACGAACTCGGCAAGCGGCGGCTACCTGCTTGTTGCCAACCCGATCTGGGTCAACTTCAGTTCGCCGCCCGGCGACAAGGACGGCTGGTCGGTACCCGCCGGTGCGCCCGCGCCGACCCAACTGAATGTCTTCGGCACGGCGCCTTTTGGCAGCACCACACCGGGTACGAGCGGCGCGGGCTTCAACGACTCCGCCACTTTTCCGAGCAGTGCCCGCAGAGCCCTCGTGTACTGCTCACGACAGACCTCTGCCGACAGGCACTGCGACACCACCGATCCCACCATGTATGCGAGGAACACAACCTTCAACTCCTTCCTGCTGCAGGCGACGAACCAGAAGCAGGCGGAATTCAGCGCAGCCATCGCGCTGTACAAGCTGCAGTAGTCGCGTGCCGAATTTGAGTTCCCCGTAGCTGCTGCATACTCACTTTGAGTGATGTGGCCGCACGGTGAATGCTCAACACTTCCGGCAAGAAAGAGTCCTCCCCCCTCCTTGCCAGCATTCCCTAAGGCTGGGGCCGCACGGATGGGGCAGGCCGGCCCTGGATGGACGAATCGATCTCCCAGGCGCATCATCGCTTGCCGGAGGAGAAGTCCCATGCGACAAGATGTCGACTTGATGCGTGCACTGGAGGCCGTTCGAGCCATCACCGATGTCCAGGTATCTTGGCGTGATGTCCTATCGACCGCGAACAGACTGGTGGAGAGCGATGCCGCAGTGATGATCGTTTTCGAGGGAGACGGCCTCGTCGACATGCAGAATTTCGGCGCGGACCTTTGTGCCATGCGCGACTACGCGGACCACTTTCACGCGCAGGACGTCATGACCCTGCCAGGGGTCGTGCGCGATCCCGGGACCTGGCTGGACACGCAAAAACTAATTCCGGAGCCGCTTCGGCAGCGCAACGCCTATTACGTGGACTTCATGTCCAGGCATCGGATGCGGCAGCTCTATTCCTACATGGTCGAGAACGGACCGGGACGGCGCGTGAGTCTGGGTTTCCAGCGGGAGGTCGCATCCGACACGCTGAGCGAGAGACTTCGAGGAGCGAGGATCTGCAGATATTCCAAAGCCTTGCAGGACGCCATGGCGTTGCGCAGGGCGCGCGCCTTCTCCTGGCTGAGCGTCAGTGACGTGGCCTTCGATGCGCTGGATGAGGCAAGCTGTCTCGTGCACCGTAATGGTCTTCTCGTACATGCTTCGCCCAGGGCGCGAGCCTTGCTCGATGAGCGCAGGGGTCTGCTGCAGCGCAAAGGGCGTCTTGCCGCCACGGATGCGCGCCTGCAGGCCACGCTGGACGGTTGCTTGGCCGCGGCGTGTGCCGATGGCGTCGTTCGAACCATGGCCTTTCCCATGGCGGCGGGCGCGGGCGTGCTGAGCATCGACGTGACGAAGGCAAATCCCATCTTGCGCCTGGCGGCGGAGCCGCTGCTCTTCGTTCGAATGCGCCAAGAAGAGGAGCCGCTGCTCGCGAGCCCGGAGGCACTCGCCGGTGCGCTGAGCGTCACAGGCGCCGAGGCTGCCGTGCTTCACGCGCTGGCAAGCGGTATGAAGGCCGCTGACTACGCGGCGCGCCGGGGAATTTCGATCCACACGGTACGCAAGCAGATCGCGATGCTGATGGGAAAGCTCGACTGCAAGCGGCAGGTGGAACTTGTCAGGATGGCGATGAATGTGCGCGGCAGTTCATAGGGGACCGCGCAACGATGGCCGCCTCGGGTCACATCACTCCGTCAGTCGCGTAGCCTCGCCAGTCTGTTGAACACGCCCTGAACCGCCGCGGTCGATGCACTCAATCGGTGACCGCCTTGCCCATCTCCTCGACCACCTTCTTGGCATCGCCAAAGACCATCATGGTCTTGTCCATGTAGAACAGCTCGTTGTCCAGGCCCGCGTAGCCCGCGGCCATGGAGCGCTTGTTCACGATCACCGTCTTGGCCTTGTAGGCCTCCAGGATCGGCATGCCGT